>JAABUP010000402.1_pt1 | contig 96718 bp, 115 predicted proteins | sample 5559201 | NCBI WGS metagenome assembly JAABUP01 (sample SAMN10711887, study PRJNA513373) | rock metagenome | isolation source: Antarctica rocks | place: Antarctica | reverse complement strand
AGGAGGTTGGGGGGTGACCTGGAGCCTGCGTGGATGTATTGGGCAAGGAGGCCCTCTGCAGCCACCCTGCCCGCCTTCTTGTCTGCAGCAGCCAGCCCCTTCTTGCGCAGGGCCTGTACAGCACCACCACTGTGACAGCCACCACAGTGCTACACTGCCTCCACTACCACCACACAACCACACGCACACAAGACAGACAACCGGTCGACCTCTCGCACAAAAAACAAGCAAAATGCTGGGCCAGTCTGAATTGGTTACAGAGTGAAGCAGAATTTGTGTTCAAAACTGAAGCAAGTTGAGTCCACATGCAAAAGCTTCAATCCTACAAGTTCTTGACAAAAGGTCAAGTGCTTTGTTCTGAAACTGTTTGTTGTGCCCTTGACCACTGTATGCTGAGGAGATCAACAGCCACACACAATATGCTCCAAACGACCTCGTAAAATCTTGCATCTCAACATCTATTGCTGTCTTGCGGAGACACTCTGCCTGCAAAGCTGGGCAGTGCCTGTGTAGAAAAAACCTAGGCAGTGACGGTGTGGGTGCTGTCCTATACCTCAGTAGCTAAGTGAATGTCCCCATTGGCTTCTGTCAAGGCTCGCTTGCAGTCCATCATGCCGGCACCAGTCTCCTGCCTCAACTGCTTCACTGACAGCGCTGACACACTCCCGCCACCACCTCCTGCACTCCACACATGCTGCTCTCACCCAGACATGTTTGTTGACCAGGATCTGTGCCGAACTTTGCCTGGTCTGACACACATGCTATCTTCACAGCAGCCTTGCATCAGAGCTTGCAATGCTGCATCTCAGCATGCAGAGCAGCAGGATGGGCTGGGAAGCTGAGTGCACTGTAAGTAGTCAGCAGGGTGACAGCATGTTGCACGTGACATACAACAGCACAAGATCTGTGACTGTGTGAAAAGACCCAGGCCATAGACAATAACAAGGTGCTGCTTGGTGTTTCAGCACATAGTATTCCAGATGTCTCTTGCCAGAAATGTTGGTGTGCAAACTCATTCATGCAAGCTGCACGCAAGTATAAATCAAGTGTCTCAAGCATATGTCTCAACCTGCATGCAAGTATAGGTCAAGCTGCATGCGTTCAACAGCTGCCTGCAGGTTAGCCAGAATGCATGAGCCTGACAGCTGCATGTGCGTAACCCAAGGCGGAGCTTGCCTGCAGGAGGTGCACTGGTTGACGCAGCCTCGGTAGCAGCAGGTGGTGCAGTCCTCTCTGCCTCGCTGCTGTCCTGGCCAACATGCTTTGCGGATGCTGCCTGGGACACCTGGCTATGCACGCCTGGCAGCTCACTGGCTGAGCCAGCGCCTGACAGGGCTGCTGCACTCTGAGAGCTGCTGGCCTGAGCTGCAGCTGGTGACTCTTTGCCTTCTGCCACCTCAGCGGGGGGGGCAGAGTCTGACTCAGGGGGTCCGGTCACCTGCAGGAAACGAAAAGCTGAGGGAGTGGATCAGTGACAAACAATAAGTCAACATGTGAGTACATACATCAGCATGTGGGTAAACAGTACAACCAGCTTGAATTTTGGAAGGTCCCACGCGTGATACTTGAGGCATGCAGGGGTGATTGATAGAGGTGCAGGACTCAGACTGACCTCCACAGTGTCAGACTCATCAAGGGTCCCTGCCTCCTGCCCTACTGCATCTGGGTTCTCACCCTCCCCTACTTCAGGGGGAACATCTGAAGGGAGATTGGACTCCTTACTGGGAGGAGAGCCGTTGGCTTGTGCCTTCACAGCTGGGGGCTCCTCCCCTTCAGCCACCTCTTCGGGCTTGGCCGAAGGGCTGTCACTGGGTGCAGTCACCTCCACTGTGTTTGACTTGTCGGCTGTGCCGACTTTGTCATCAGTGCCCTCTAGAGCTGCCTCCTGTGCATCCTGAAATACACAAACACCAATGCATGTCTGTGCAGTGCCCAGGTTTGTAAGTGGGGCGCTCTCATGAGGTCTGACAGCTTCTGAAGACACTTGCAGTATGCAGTGCAAAGATACAGTAAATGCTTCAACACATTGTAAATATGGGGTGGGACTTGCATTGAAGACATATGCAGTTGCCTACAAATGCACCTTTGTTGCCATCTTCAACGGCCAAAAGCAAGAGAGAGAGAGGTGCTGGAGAGCATATTGCTCAACTGCCATGGTTACACAAGTGAGTGTTTGACAGCTTGGACAGTAGCAATTGTAGCAAGGTGCAAATGTTGATGTCAATGGCTTGCAACCATGCTACAATGCAGTCTCCAGCTTTGACTCAGGGCTGCAGCAACATGTGCTGCTGTTTGCAAGTCAACAGACAGGTAAGGTCTATCTGAATATCTGCACAGATCACAGCACGACCTGAGCTGGCTCAAGTGCATGTCATGTCTTTGCACATTGTCACATCCACACAACAATTTTGTCACAAGGGTGAACAAGTACAATGACTGATTATTTGACAAGATGTGATACCTGAGCTGCTTTCTCAGCCTCTGGGGGTAGCTCCATAGGGGTGGGGCTGCCCTTGGGGTTGGTCTGCCTCTTCAAAGCCTCATCCTGTAGTCCCTCGTCCAAGTCTGCCGCTGATGCAGACACAGTATCTGTGCCAGCGTCAGCACCTTCCTTGGAACCTGCTCCTTCAGCTACTTCAGGAGCTGCTGGGGATGGAACACTTTTGTCATCCTTGGGCGCTGTCACTTCTACAGCGTTGCTCTGGTCAGCTGTGCCGCCTGCTGCGTCATCACCTTCCATGGCAGCTTCATCTACACCTGACTCGTCAGCTGCCTTCTGAGCCTCTGGTGGGAGCTCCATGGGGGTTGGGCTGCCTTTTGGGTTGATCTGCCTGTCCATGGCTCCCTTCTCTTCGTTGGTCTCCAAATGGACATTGGCCTGGTTCTCATTGTTGGCTGATGCTTCTGCTGCGACTGCACCATTGTCCGATGGTGCTGAATCAGCCTTGCCATCTGACTCGGCCTGCAATCAACAGCATGCTAGGTCAAACTACCAGCGTACACCTGTCCAAGTGTGTAGAGAGGCTTTGATGACGAGCACTGCAGACACAGGTTGTTGTTGTAGCAGCTCAGCTGCTGTCTGCGCTGCCAAGGTTTCTGCACTGCAATGAGCAATGCAGCCCTCAGCAACGTAAACCCATACATGACGGTCACAAACTATGCAGACTGCGATGCTAGCGGCTCGTCAGAAGCTTGCTTGCACATGCCAGTCCATACTGTCATACAAACATTGGCCCCTGACAGCTGGGCCCCTGACAGCTGCGACCACAAACAATGCGCCGTGTGACCATGAAAAGGTGCAGTATGTAATGACCGGTGTATGCTATGAACTGGTGACAGCCAAGACCACAAACACAGGAGAGGAGCAAAGCCAACTTGGATGAGTCCCAACCACTTGTAGCTGAGTTGAGGGTTGGAGTCTGTACCTCAGTTTCTGTGTCAGGTGTATGCTTGAAGCCAACTTTGGCGAGGGCAGCTTCCAATGAGGTTCGGGCCTTCCTTGTGCTGCCAGCACCCACACCAGACTCAGACAAATCTGACTCCTGCTTACGCTCTTGCTCAGTCTTCATAGTCAGCTGTATCTTTCCACCCGCAATCTTCAGTACACGAACCTGCAGCATACAAGAATGCAGTGTGCATTCTGTTTGTCCCAGGTCAGCAGCAGAATCACAGATAAGCAGGCCGGTTTGGCCATACTCACCAACCTTTGTCTCTGCAAAATGAATGTAGCATCACAATGGTATACGAACTGGTCTCCAGAACCACAAATGCAGCATTATAAAGCTGTTTCAACCGGGGTTTCCAGCACATGTTTGACAGCAAACAACTGCCTGCTTAGCAATGGAACTCTCACGCAATGTACAGATGGCATTTATGCAAGTTTGCGGTGTTCACAACAGGGTCAGTAGCAACCTTTGCAACAGGCACATACTCCCCCCTGTAATCTTGACAGCCTTGAAAGCACAAAGACCCCCCCGATCACATGGGCTTCAACTCCATTCAATCTATTTTCATGCTGGAGTCTATGATGAGATTTGCATCAGCTGTGACAGCATCAGCATAGTACAACAGAGCCTTGCTTTGTTTGCTTTGGTCTGACAAAGAACAGAGTTGAAGAGGGAGTCACCTCAACAGACTGTTCCTCCTTGACGCAGTCGTATGCTGATGGTGCCATTGCACCTTCAGGCCATCTCATTTCATCAACATGCAGTAGGCCCCGGTGGCCATTGCCCACATCAATGAAGGCTCCCCAGCCAAGCATGCTCTGCACCTTGACATCCTTCAAGACGTCGCCTACACTGACTGGGATGGGCTGGGAGTTGCCCTTGCGCACCTTGCGTGCTGTGCCTGTAGCAATATTACACTTCTGAACACCTCAACATCATGACAACAGATTGGGTGGCCACAAGATCACTGGACAGCCAGTTCGGCATCAAAGGCTGCTGTGCTGTACTGTGCTGTTTCTGACAGACGTGGCTGCTTGGATCCCACTGGTGCACTGGTTGCTGAAAGACTGTCTTTGATTGCCTGGATCCACAGAGCTCACAACTATGTTGGCCTGTATCACAAGGGAGTAAGCTGCCACCAGCTTAACGCCTAAACCTGTGCATCTGCTAAGGACTTTTGCAAGGTAGGTGACTGTCTGCCACTGCTCCACGTATGGGGGTTTTGTTCAACTGTGTGATGATTGAGACAAAGATAGGAATGGTTCCAGTTGCTGTGAGCTACACTACCATTCTTCCTGGGTTGCAGAGCCAGGGGCATTATGCACTGTCTTGCACGGCATCAGCCTGATAGATCAATACTTTGCCGCGAAATGTGATGCACAAAAAGGCATGATAGCTAACACAGACAAGCATGCAGGTCATGTGGAACACAGTTTGCAGCAGCAAAAAAATTACCTGAAGTTGCCACTTTGCCCTGCCTGGGATTTCTGCGAACTTGCCCATCATCTGAAAGGCCAGCGCCATTGGAATCCCCATTTGCTCCACCATCTGTCGTTAGTCTCATGGTCAGAGATAGCCTGCTGGCTGTCTCATCCCAAGATGAAACACGCACATTCACCACTTGGCCATTTTTGACAATGGCACTGGGGTCGGAGACAAATGCATCCTGAAGCACAGCTTACTGTGGTAAGATGTCTGTGTACAGTAACAGTCCCAGAAATTACCACGCAAGCGACAGTGAGCATGACATGCACTGCTGATGTACTACAGCAATGTAACATGGTCTTGGTCTGAAGCAGACAATGCCTGGTACTCATCAATGCCAGGGACAAGGCAGACTTAAAGCAGACAATGCCTGGTATGCATCAAGGCTGGGGACAAGGCAGACTGACCGTCATCTGTGACACGTGCACCAATCCATCTGTGACTGATCCGATGTCCACAAAGGCACCGTATGCCAGGACAGACACCTGCAACAACAACAGCTCGGTAAGATTGCTCCCTGCAGTGTATGCCCTCCAGAGCTTTGAAGTTGATCCTGAGGAGGCCGCCTGGCAGCATTATGCTATGGTTGAGATCTGTGATGAAGCATGAGAACAGGGCATGCTGCACACTGAGCTGTTTGCATTCTTCATTGACGTAGTTTGTGCGAGCTGCTGGTGGCTCACCACCGTGCCCTCAAACTCTGCACCTTGCACCAGTTGTTCCTTGCGTACTGTACGTGGTCTTCGGGCTGACCTGCCAGCACTGCGGCCAGGCAAGCCGCTCCTGCCGCTTGATGGCGTCTGTCCTTGAGATGCCTGCCTTCGTTCACTGCCAGCACTACCTCCAGTGGGGTCAGTTCGTCCTGCCTGACTTTTCTGATGAGCAGCTTCAAGGTGGTCTTGAGTAGCCACGTCACTGTGAGGAACCTCTGCTGAAGCATTTTCTGAGACTACAGGGACAGCAGAGTCATCTGTGGAGGTGGCTGAGTTGGTCTGAACAGTTGCTGCCTCAGATTGTGCGGCTGTTGTTACTGTGAGGCTGCGCGCCTTGCCTGAGCGGGGTGCATGCCTCAAGTGAATGCAGCCTCTGTGCACAACGGGTCTGCACAAAAACACGTTTCAGCATCGCCCACCAAATTGGTGATCAGACACATTACAACAACACGCAATGAGCCGCACCCTGCAGCTCGGAGTGCGTATAAACGAGGCGGCTGACGAAGACCACACGAGGCAACCTGCATGGCAAGCTTGTCGTTGAGGACCGCAGATTATCTACGCGCGTCTCGTAAACTTGACGTGTGCTCGTTACCTTGCAGGCTTGACCTGGGACCTGCATAGCTACCATCTCTACGTTGATTTGCAGCGCAGTGAGCGTTGTTGACCTCAGCAAGTCCCGGATATTCACGATTTAGCTCAGGGATATTGCTGTTAATTCTGGCCCATTACTCATCGTCCATGCAACATGCAGCAATCAGAATGAACAACCTGTACAGCATTGTTGGCTGTCCAGCACCTGTCAGATAACATGTTACGAGCTATTTCACAATATTGCTTGCAAGCCAGCTTGAAGTGCGTCACAGCTCTCAAACACCCTTACTCCAATACGCAGCTCATGAGGCAGAAAATAGCAAACGCAAGGGACAAAGGTATGAAACGGACCAGCACAACGGAGTTGCACACACACACCACATTGACATTGAGGCTGTGGACAAGGGATTCATTTTAGCAGCAGGTTACATCCAGCATCTCTGCAAGACCAGGGTGCAAGACCGAGGACAAGCGGGTACAAAGTCTTGCTGAAAAACCAAAGTACACTGCAGAATCAAATTGAAGTCATAGTCAATGTCATTGTCCAGAGCACCATCAACAAGCTGTTGTCAGTCAGGCACAAACATCACCAAGCGACCCTTTGTCAAAAGTCAATACCAATTCAATGCAGAGTCAATCAATGCAAAATGTACATGCAGCTGCGTATGCTCACTGCTGAAGGATGACTTTGTAAAATGGGAAACATGCTTGAGGTGAGACCAGTGTGATCTATAGTAAGAATGAGAAGTTTCTGGGACAATGCATGCAGAACAGCAGTCAGTGACAGCGTTGCACTTGGACGAAATGGGAAAGGCAAGCTTGCCAGTCTCACATCACTATGCAACAAACAGCAGAGGCGTTCCAGCCTCCATGCACAACCATGGCGAGTGGTCAAGAATGCAGTGTTGCATGCAAATGTGTCACCGCTGACACATTACTGATGTGTGTTGACGACACCATCACTACATCCCTTCACTGTGCCATAGTGCTGAAGTTAAAGGCACCCCCGCTTGCAGGAGCAGCACCAGCTCCAAATGCATACGTATTGTTGGCATCAACCGCAGGTGCCAAATTCTCAACCTCACCGTCCTCCACATCAAAGAATGTCTCCAGAATACTGACAGCCTTTTCATAGATCTCTTCGTGAGTATGGCTCTGAAGCTGCTCAATCTTGTCTGTACCTTCTGCCTCATCAATAACAGTCGCAAAGGGATTAATGCCACTTGGGCCTGCCATCTCCTTGTCTGACTCACCCACCTGCAGAGGCGGCCACCACACATGTTGCTAGGCACCAGGAGCAAACCAGACACACTAGTCAGGCATCGAGTGTCCTGCATAGGTCATTGCAAGATGGTGCTCCCTTGATGCAACAGCACAAGCAACAATGATACCTGCCAACATGCATACCAAACAAGCTATGGTGGAGGCAGCCAAGGCCCTACAGCTCTACACTAATTATACTCAGACGCCTACACATTTGGCTGAGAACAGACACAATGGTTATTACCTTGAGGATGTTCTCTAAGCCCTCAAGGGCAATGGACACAATCCTGGTGTCTGTGCATGTCAGCAGATCACACAGGGGGCGTATGCATCCAGCAGATACAAGGTACTTGATCTGATCCCTGGTACCACCTGATGTAGCATTGCTGATTGCCCAGGCACTCTCCTTCTTGATGTCAAACTCAGCAGTTGCTAGCAGGTGCACCAAGGGAGGAATGATGCCAGCATCAAAAACTGCCTGTATCTGATCCTTTGTGCCAGCCGTGATGTTGGACAACGTCCAACAGGCCTCCTTCTTGATGCTCTTCTTGTGCGTTGTTTGCAACAAGTTGAGCAGGCAAGGCAGAGCCCCGCAGTTGATGATGATCTGCGTCTGCATGTCATCGCCGGTCACAATGTTGCCTACAGTCCGAAGGGCGGGGACCAGTACTGATGGCGACTGGTGCCTGCTAACACACCCACAAGCATAGCTCAGCGTGTCTGTATGATGTGCATGCAAAGTCACCACAAGTGCAGATGCCATCTCAGGCAGCAGTGGCACCATAGCCGTGGAACCACATGCAGCAGACCAACAAGGCATGCAACCTTGGCAAAGATGGCTTACAACAGAAGCTCTACAAGCCGTCTGCACACTCCAGCCTGAATGACTTCCTGAATCTTCTCATTAGCGCCATCAGACAGATATGACAAGGCCCAGCAGGCATCTGTCAAAACCTCCTCATCACTGAGGTGAATGAGGCGTGCAAGGGTTGGCAGAGCTTGCTTTGTCTGCAAACATCAAAATTTGCATGACAGCTTGTTCCGGAAGTGATGGCCCATCTATATGCAAAGTGAAAAGCCAGTATTTGCTACACTCCAACTGATGCATGTCTGAATGATCAAAGAGGCAGTGCTAAAGTTTGGCCAGTTGCCTAGCACTAAACAGAGGACCAGCAGCTACCTGGGCAAATGCTGGAGGCGGCTTTCCGCGACAGAAGTTTGACAGCGTCCATGTTGCATTTCTGAGCATAGACATCTTGTTGCCCTCCCTTAGCTGCTCAAGTAGAGGTTGCAGTGCAAACTTGGACAGCACAAGATCTCTGCACTGATGAGAGTCTCCAGCAATGTTTCCCAAAGCCCATACAGCCTGCAAAGTCGAACAAAATCAGCCTTTTGGTCGCGTGGGAAGGATAACATACGAAGAGTTGCTACTGCGTTCTACAATGGCTTTAACCCATCTTACCTGCTCCCTGACATCGTCGCTGGTTGACCGTAGAAGCTGGACAAACAGAGGTACCGCGCCATTCTCGATCACCTCGCGTGTGTTGTCTGAAGTCCCCGAAGCTACGTTGGTAAGAGCCCAAGCTGCCTCGAACTACAGGCAAAATCTCAAAGGTTCAAGCACATGAGTGAAGCTGGCGAGATGAGGTGCACAGGGAAAAGTTTCACCTGTAAATGAGGAGCATCCTGACGCTGAAGGAACTGAACAAAGCGCGGGATGACGCCTTGGCTGATGACCTCTTCGATCGGAGGGTTCCTCTCTGCAATGTACCGATGAACGTGTCCGCCAGCTTCAATCAAAACCACGCACAAGGGGCAGGCCAGTGATCTGAGCTTAGACATATAACTCACCTATGGAAAGGAGCTTCCTAAATTGCGTTGTTGCTTCTACCTGTTGCTCCAGGTTCTCGCTCCAGACTCCTTGTACCATATAGGGGAGTCTCTCAAGCTGTAAGCCAAAGTTCATTCAGCTTAGCCCACCAGCTTGCGATGCATACCAGCATGCACTGACCTTCTGTGCAGCAGATCCACCACCCCTGTTGGAGTCCTCAATGGCTCCCCCAACACCAGACGCTGGGAAAACAGCACGCTTCTTTTGAAGATTCTCATCTCGCTTGTCTTTTCTCAGCTGAACGATATTATCTTCTCTCTTTCTGCGTGCATCCTCAGCGTCTATGCCTTTCTTGAAATCCTTCTTCCTTCGCTCATTTCGGCTAGTGGGCCTAGCACCGTTCATAGCAGCACTCGAGTAGGCTAACAACAATGATTCTTAGAGACACAGAGCGGCAACCCAGGCTGTGAGGGCTCTTGTTGAATTTTGGGAGTCTAGGGTTGAACAGTCGACCTAACAACGCATGTTCAGAATCCGGAATGCTTGTCTCGTTTAAAGCTTGTCTCGTGTCAGGTGTCGTGCATCTTCGTACCCAGTGAGGAATGCTGATCAAAGTCTGGTCGATCTCTCGTGTCAGCCCGATGCTAGCCACGGCCCGTACGATGAATCTGACCTGTCTGAAACAGTGGCATGTCACGTTGACAAGCTTTTCTGCAAGGAGTTTCTGTAGTGCTCCCCAAAGCGCGACAGGTTTCCGAGTCTGTGTTGTGGGCAGCGGACCTGCAGGGTTTTACACCACTGATCGGGTGATTCCCCTGCACGCAACACAAAACCTACAATTCTCTATTGACAAGCTGCTGTGCTCACACTCTGCTCTTGCAGCTGTTAAAAGCTTACGGACATCACATCAGCGTAGATCTGCTGGTAATGCTGTCATATCGGTTGCTCAAAGACTGGGTATTAGTGCCGCATGCACAGCACCTCCTCAAAACCGTGTCAGCTTGCAGGACCGCTTGCCAACTCCGTTTGGTTTGGTGCGATCAGGAGTTGCGCCTGATCATCCAGACACCAAGGTCTGTTCTTTGTTGGTAGTCATTCACCCTTCCCCCTGCTTGTGACAGACCCTTGGCCCACACTGTGCTCTGCATGCAGAATGTCATCAACCAATTCATGGAAGTTGCAGCTGATCATCGCTGCAACTTTCTAGGCAATGTAACAGTCGGCAAGGATGTGGCCCTTGCTACCCTACAGCAGCTATACCATGCGGTGAGACTTTTCAGCAATGAAAGCAATATGCAAGCAGACTCTGTTGCACATGCTGCTGCAATGCACACAAGCAAAGTTTAGGGCACTTCACGCTGAGGCAGAGCTTATGTGAAGACTCTGATACTTCAGGTTGTCTTAGCGTACGGCGCTGAAGGGAACAAGCAATTGCGAATTCCTGGACAGGTGAGAGTATGACCCCCTGACAACAAGAAATTGTGAAACTGTATTTTTTCTCAATGTGCCTGCTGGCAATACCCTCTGGTGCTACTATGTCCACAACATTCAGTGACAACATGTAGGTGTGCTTTTGGCACAGCATTCACACAGCAGGTTACATGCAAATGCAGCATATCTAGATCAAGTACACCAGACAAAGAACCGTCTGGCTGTAACTCAAAACATGTTCTGAAGATGCCCATTGCAATGTGGACTTTGCAGAAACTAGCAGGCGTGCTATCCGCAAGGGAGTTTGTGTGGTGGTACAATGGCCATCCAGAATATGCCAACCTGCAGTTGGACCTCAGCAGAATCCAAAGTGTTGCTATTTGCGGGCTGGGTAATGTGGCAGTGGACTGTGCACGCATTCTTCTTCAGCCGCCTGAGCGCCTGGCCATCACAGACATAGCTGAGCATGCCTTGCAGCAGCTGAGAAATAGCTCAGTCAAGGAAGTCCACCTTATTGGCCGAAGAGGCCCTGTTCAGGTGCGTACAATTTTGCTTTGTTCGCGCCTGGTGGCCTTAATTTCAACAAGAAGCACACATGTGTTAACTACGTTTGGAACCCTCTGAAAGACATCAGGGCCTTTGGAATGGAGGCAGCAGGTAGTTTTGGTGGGCTAAAAAACCAGGAACCTTTTGCTGGAAGTCACAGCAGCGCTGCTGCATTGCTCAGCCAGACAAGTACAGTGCTTTACGTGTGCAAACGAACAGAATCAAGGACATGTGAAATGCCAGGAAGTCAGGGTGCACAACCATGTACATGCAAGCCAAGGTATCACTGATATACATGCATGTGAAGTGGTTGCGTAAGTCAATTTGGCATGCCAGCTGTCAAATCAGGACCTCACATGGAGATCAACTCAGGACTGTGTGTACCTGACTCTCAGAAAAGACAATTGATTTAATAAGCCTAGAAGTAAAGCAATGAGCATGATGTAACAAGTCCAATATGATTTTTTTTGTAGGCAGCATTCACTCCTAAGGAGCTCAGAGAAATGCTGAGTATGGCCGGAGTGAGCATACACATAGCTCCTGAAATGATGAAGGTGACGCCTGTTGATGAAGCAGAAATGAAGGCCACCAGAATCAAGCGGAGAGTCTATGACCTTCTGAGCAAAGCAACTCAGAAGCCTGCTGACAGGAAAGTACTGGTGTGCTCATATTGCTTGCCTGTCTAATTCATGCTCCATTGCTAGACACGCTTCAACTTGTTGAAGCTACTTCCATCAAATGCTTGACATCACAGAAACTCACATGACTCGTTGCCTGAAAGGTGTGTTCAGGTTATATTGTTCACGGTCCAGCATTGCGTACGTGGTCAGAGGTACAAATGCATATGCTTAGCGTGTGGTTCTGTGCTGACTGCTGCTATTTTACCTGCAGTCAGCATGCACGTCAGCTACACCTGCACTTTTTGAGGAGCCCAAAGGAGGTAAAAGATTCCGGTGCTGGTCATGTTGCTGGGCTTGAGTTAGAGACCAATATCTTGCAAACCAGTTCAGACCAAACTAGTCAGAGGGCTGTGGGCACCAGTCAGTTGCAGTCCTTGGCAGCACAGCTTGTGCTGGAAAGCATTGGGTACAAGTCGCATCCTATTGAGGGAGCGCCGTTTGACGACAGACATGGCATCATACCCAACAAGTGAGCCGTGTCTGCATTGCTGTGTGATGGTCAAAAGCATAATGTGCCAACATGGCCCTTCAGAGGATCTGCGTTGCGGTGGTCACTCAGGCACACAAGGAACTTGCATCAAGTTAAGAGCAATTGGTTGAGACGCTGCAGCACGGTCACAGAAGGCTTCACTGTGTGTGCTATGAGGCTGCCTGAATGATGAGCATTGAATTAGTAATCATGTGCCTTTGGGCTGCTTGGTTAGCTTGCACACAACATCCTTCCTTCATGAGATACCAGCATTCTCACTTTGTGGCATGGTGCCATAGACAAAGTTGCTTGATACACCTCCCTTGCAGCTGTGGCTTCTTTCAGTACACTACATCATTGATTTGTGCACTCTCATCCCGCAGGCTTGGTAAAGTTGTCCAAGCACAAGACAGTAACGACCACATACCAGGCTTGTATGTCTGTGGTTGGGTAAAGCGCGGGCCATCAGGAATCATTGGTAAGATACTAAGACACATTACTTGCATTTGTTTGAGTTCAATTTATACCGGCTCTCCTGATTGCAGAAACATGACCCAAGCTTGGGATACTGAACTGTGGCAGACCTGCCTACATGCTGGTGCAGCAAAGAATCCAAAGTGCAAGCACACAGATTATGTAACTTGCTTTGAGAAGGAGAGCAAAGAGGAAGATGGCAATCAAGAATTGACCCTCAGCGTTTACATTGTCAAGTGTTGATATATGGCATGCACATGGCTGCAGGAACAAATCTGTGGGATGCGCAGCAGACTGTTGATTCTATTATTGAGGATTTCCCTCCAGCAGCTGTAGCAGATCTAAGCCAGCAATCACAGACACTGCAATCACAACTGAGCAAACAGACAGTTGTGGACTACCAGGGCTACTGCAAGATTGACAGATACGAGGTAGAGCAAGGCCATAAGCATGGAAAGCCCAGAGAGAAAATAACTGATGTTGGGAAAATGTTGCAAATAGCACAGTGAAAGAGGGTCGTGCAACACTGTACTTGTGTGAGCAACTTGCGAGCCTCATGCACAGCTGCCTGAAATTCAATGCCTGTCACACTTTCATTTGTTCAGTCAGTGTGATAATTCATGTACAATCATATGGGCATGCCAGCATGCCTAAGGCGCAATGCCTCAAAGTATCAGGTGTCAACCTCCCCTCATGATTAAAGCACCTGACAGTCTACTCTTTCATGAAGTCTGATAGCTTGACAGGCCCACTGCTTTTGCTGGGCAAGGCCTTATGATCACCATCACTACTTGATGCATCACTTGAGTCTGATGCCTGCTTTCTCTTGTTTTTGTGGTCCTTGTCATGGGACTTACGTTTTCGCTTGCTGTGTTTATTGTCTTTGTGTTTCTTACTGCTGCCCTTGTCTGATTTGTGGGCTTTCTTGTCTTTGTGCGACTTTTTGCTCACTTTGCCTGATTTGATGCCCAGATCACCTTGATTTGTGCCTCCTGACAGCTTGATGACTCTGTCTGCAGCCAATTGAGCTTTGTACTCCCTGTGCACGCACAGCCACCAATGGTCAGCAAACAGGAGTGGGTTGCCTGTGCAGTGTGACTGTACACGCAACTGCAGAGCAAGTTCTTCCACTGCCTTGTGTTCTTTTACTGCCTGTGTGACTGACCTATTCTGCCTGTCTTCCTCATCCTCTACTGCAGCAAGTGCAGAGGCTTTCTCTTTCTGCTCCAGCTTCCATTCCTCCCATGTCTTCCGCTCAGCAGTCAATGCAGCCACCCTTGCAGCATGCCATTCAGGGGTATGAAAGCTCACGTCCACGCTGGTATCACCGTCAGGCAGGTCCTCTCCTTCCCCACCATGTCTCGACCGCTGCTGAGCTTTATGTTGCTGGTTCTTGCCCATGACACCAGCACTTACGTATTATAGGTGCACCGAGAGTGCACTCACTTTGAATAGGTCAACAGGAGCTGCAGAAGCCTTGCGCCATGGGCCAAGTGATCACTCCCGGCAACTCCTGTTTGACTTGTGGGTCGCGTGTGCACAAGGTCACTCAAGTTGGCTGCTTACGAGCGACGTCCACGATGCTTGCCTGTGTGGTCAGCTCACCCGCCTGGCGATGTCAGCAGCAAATGGATGCATGCTTCATGCAAAATCCGAGCACCTGAGTCAGAAGCTACAGACCTGCAGCTTTGAGTCTGGAAGCGTTGACTTGCGTGTTGTCTGTATGATCAGCTAACAGAGATCCAGGCTGGCAACATTGTTGACTTTTACAGCATCACCCGACGGCTCTCGGTCGGCCATTGCTGTAGTCTCTGTCCAGCAACTGCGATATCAGTAAGGATTAGGTCTTCTGCTGAGATTGACTGCTCAGGGCCCGAGGTCCTTGCAGGCTCGTATGTGGAAGCTTATCTAGCTTAAGTTGATGGCGAGCAAGGCCTGCGTGAACAGGCTTCAAAAAGAATACAAAGGCTTCCTGAAGGTGCTATACCATCTGCAATAAGCAAAAAGGTCTTGAACCCTCAAACTTGACACATCTGGGTGCTTAACGTAGGACCCCCCGCCAAACATACAAGCTCATCCTTCACCAAACAATCTTCTTGAGTGGCACTATGCACTTGAGGGCGCAAAAGGAACTGAGTATGAGGCTGGAGTATACCATGGCAAAGTTACCTTTCCGGCAGACTATCCCTACAAGCCACCGTCGATTGTGATGCTGACTGCCAGTGGCAGATTTTCAATCAACACAAAGCTTTGCCTGAGCATGACTGATTTCCATCCAGGTGACAAGCTTCACCCTGCTGGTGTCCGTGTGCACAGCTTGCCTTATGTAGACACCTTGCCATGCAGGCTATGTTTGCTACAAGGATCAATGTAGTGCATGATCTTGCTGCCTTCATCACTAATTTGTTACTTGTAAAATTCATGCAACAGCTGCATTTCTAGCAATCATTAAACACAAAGACCTCCTGCAGAAAGCTGGAATCCCATGTGGAGTGTGGGAACAATCCTGAATGGCCTGCTTTCTTTCATGTATGAGAACAACATCACCACTGGCAGCATATCATCATCCAAAGCCGAAAAGCGCCGGTTAGCATCAATCTCTTTGGAGCAGAATCTGAGAAGTCCTGTGTTCAGAAAGCTATTTCCTGAGTGGGTAGAGGAACACCACAGGCGACAAAATGCAAAAGAGGTAAATAGTCAGGTCCTCGTGAGGTCTGCACCTGGAGCAGTCAACATGCAGATGTGGATACACCGATTGGATATGCAGATTGCCATGGATCCATGTACAGAGCATGTCAAGTATGTCAACTGTGTGTGGATGACACATGATGTCATGCAGGAACAGGAAGCAATCAGGCAGGCTCAACCTGCAAAGCAGCCTGTGCCAGTAGCAGCAGCTAAGGCAAAAAGCACTCTGGGGTCTACACTGATAACATTGAGCATAGTCGCCAGCGTCTTTGCTTTGCTTATGGTGCCTCTTTTCTCAAAATAGTGCAAGTAATGCAGAGCATGTTGCCCCATACATGTGGTGCATGTCAAAGCAGCTGTTGGAACATACATGGGCTGTTTGCTTTTTGGCCTGCGAAGCCATGCAGTCATTGAAGCAGCATGCTGAATCGGTTGTACCTTCACAGCCGCACATCATGCACTCAATATGGCACACAGTAGGACATTGACTACCACATGCTGGTGCTCCTTTGAATTGCATGACAAGCTTCTGCAGGTAACGCACTCTTGTGCAGAGCATGTTGTGCTGTGTGCATTGCTTTCAAGCTAGGCCTAGGGTTTTGAAAACTGCAAGGCAAGCTCCAAGAGTGTGAACTGCAAGATGTTATTTATCTCATCAAGCCTTGTGGATTGCAAGACGTCCTTCTGCTTCTGCAATTCATCAATATCAAAGGGTGAGCAAGGGGTGAAAGCTCAAGCTTGAGATACATAAATTAAGCTTTCAGCGCGTGCTCACTGGCACATGAACTCGAGGACTATACACTTGTATGATTTACAACTGACCATAGGGTTTCTTTGCTGTGGTTTGCCATGTTTGTGTTTGAATCAGGGTCTGAGTGTGTAACTCGAGGAATTCCAATTCAGGGCCCTTTACAAAGCAACGTTTCAATATTTCAAGCCTCATCTGCCAGCCTAACTCACAGATGCTGTTACCACAATCACCAGGGTTAAGACACAATTGCCATTCGACTACTTGAGACAGTAGATGTCCAGTTTTACCATATAACACTATAACTTAAGGCTGCAACACTATAAGAGTTCCTATGGTGTAACACTTGTACAGCGTGGATGATATGAATGCCAAAAGCGTACACAAACACATGCAAGTACTGATGCCTCATGCCAAAGTCAGCGCACTCTGGACCAATAAACAGGCAATCTCTGACAAGTCTGGCACTCCTCCATTGACCAGGCACCTACAAGCAATGTGTACTCTACAGCAGCGGCTGGAAAAAGCAAACCTTTGCCACCATGTGAGCCAGTGTCTCAGGCTAAGCTTGAAGGCCAAGAAGTTTCAGTGACAACACAAAGGGATAAAGTCCCACAACAAATCTGCATGGCCACCTTGTGCCCTCTGAGTAATGATTACTGCATTGAGTAATCATGCGTTACATTTTACGGCGTAATGCCGCCAGTTTACGCCGTGTGGCTTGGTTGCCTTCCTTGGTGGTCTACAAGCTCAATTCTACAAAATGAGCGATCCGGTAAACCCCCAAGACCCGCCATGTCTGTGAGGTGTGCAAACGTAACGTGCAGCCATCAAACACGTCGGCGTAAAAGTCCCGAGGACGGCTGTGCTCGGCCAAAGATCCACTGACTGTTGACATCTGCTGAGCAAGCACCCGCTTCGGCTGCGACCAGCAGAAATGGCTAATTTTGGAGGCACCACGCAGCGAGACACAGAAGTCCGATTACCTCGTGCGACCAGAGTCAGGAACAAGCAGCCTGCGGACCAACAGGTGCGTATCTCAGACCTAAAGTAACTCCCTTCCGCTCACCTCACGGGGGAGGTCACATTTGACTGACCGGAAATAGTCAGCGACGTTGCTAAGCTTGTCTCTGCGCCAGTCTGCAAAATACATTGCCCTACTTTGCTGCTGCAGATCACTGCTGAGCAAATTCTTCGAGAGTCAAAAGAGCTTCAAGAGGTTGATTTCAAGGCCCCCAAGCAGAAGATCAGTAGTCCTGCAGAGCTTGCAGAGTACAGATTGCGCAAGCGCAAGGAGTTTGAGGACCTTGTGCGCAGAGTCAGATGGAACCAGGGAGTGTGGGTGAAGGTGTGCTCTCACTACTGTATGCAATTGATGCAGGCATGACTTATTGCACATGCTTACCAGCTGTGATATGCTGCAGTACGCGCAATGGGAAGAGTCCCAGAAAGACTACAGGCGAGCTCGCTCTGTCTGGGAGCGGGCTTTAGACGTCAGCTATGCCAGTGTCACTCTCTGGTTGAAGTACGCTGAGATGGAGATGCGAGCACGCTTCATCAATCATGCACGAAACGTCTGGGATCGGGCTGTCACACTGCTGCCACGCATTGACCAGTTATGGTATAAGTACATCCACATGGAAGAGATGCTGAACAATGTCCCAGGAGCCAGGCAAATCTTTGAGAGATGGATGCAATGGGAGCCTGATCACCATGGCTGGGCAGCCTACATCAAGGTCGGCAGCATCTCCAAATCCTTCTAGTTGATCACGAATTTGGGCTAAGGTCGTTCATCAGCAGCAGTGTTGTGGCTGCATGCTGCCCTGTACGTTTGCACTCTCACTGCACCTCCCGTTCTGCATATAGCAGCATTGAGTCCTTGCCACAACAGTGTTGCAAACTAAGGATGCAGAGCACTGAGCACTAAATGCTTCTTGTGGTGCAACCATACAGATGGAGCTGCGGTACAGCGAGGTTGAGCGGGCACGCAACATCTATGAGCGCTATGTACAGTGTCTGCCCAGTGTCAAGGCCTGGGTCAGATATGCCAAGTTTGAGATGAAGAATGGCCAGATTGGTTTGGCCAGGACATGCTATGAGAGGGCAGTAGGCGAGATGGGAGAGGATGCTCAAACGGTATCAATCATTTTGTCTTCAAACCTACGCTGCCAGCTCAAGTTTGACTTTGCATGATGTTGCATTTGACCTGAAGACCTGCGGTCATCTGGGCAGCCTGGCCTGCATGTGCTGTGAGGTGGCTTGCAAACATGCATATTGCAATCGGTCCAACTGGAGAACAACTGTCTTGCTTGCTTTCTATATACCCAATGTCATCCTTGGCAAGCATGCAGCGCAAGTGTGCTGATCCTGTATACAGACCAAGTGCATTTGGCAAGGCTAGTGTCATTTGCTGACTGCACAGGTAGTGTGGTGTCATATTCACCTGCATTAGCCTGCAGGAAGAGCTGTTCATCAAGTTTGCTGAGTTTGAGGAGAAGTGCAAGGAGCCTGAGCGGGCCCGTGCCATTTACAAGTATGCTCTGGACCATATCCCCAAAGGCCAGGCCCAAGATGTGTACAAGAAATTTGTGGCTTTTGAAAAGCAACATGGTGACAGAGAAGGCATTGAGGTAAATTGACAATGTCTGCTGCAGTCGTTTTGTTCCTTCATCAAGGTCAGACTGCTGTCATGCATCAAATGCCATCTGCAGCATGGTGCATATCACCCAATATTGCATGCTGCATTTTGTGCTGCTAGGCTGTTGACATCATGCTGCTGCAGCTTGCTTCATTGGTACCTGCTGATGGTCTGTGAGCTGCTGCTGACCCTGACACTTACTGGCATGTTGTATTGCTGATGTTGCCCACATCGAGCCTCTGTTGATTGCCTTTGCAGGACGTCATAGTAGGTGAGAGGCGCTTCCAGTATGAGGCAGAGGTCAAGAAGAATCCCCTGAACTATGATTCCTGGTTTGAATACATTCGGCTGGAGGAAGCAGCAGGTGACCACGACAAGATACGCGAGGTATGCAGCAGGACAATCCTTGACTCCACCCCTCTATCCTATTGTCTATGCTCTTGATGTCATTCAGCAACATCAGCTGGAGATGAAATCACTGCTGTACACAGATTCAATGTCTTTTAGTTTATACCGCAATGGAAACACGTCTTCTGACCTTGTGTCAATAGGGAGGCAATAGGTTTTGGCAAGATTCAGCTGGGTTGGTCGACATAGTCTTGATGCTGTCTGCAAGCTCACGGTTGTCCTCCGGCCTTGGCAGGTGTATGAGAGGGCGATAGCCAACACTCCGCCTGCTGATGAGAAACGCTACTGGCAGCGGTATATCTATCTGTGGATCAACTATGCCTTGTTTGAGGAGCTAGAGGCCCAGGATGCAGAGCGTACTAGGGAAGTGTACCGGGCTTGCCTCAAGCTCATCCCCCACAAAGCCTTCACATTTGCTAAGGTAAGCCCCTGTGAGCTTCTGTTATATGCTGTGTGCAAGCATGAGTTGAACACAAAAATACAAACATAAATTACAGTCTTTGATTAGAAAATGTTGACCTTTTGCCTCTTTCAGTGCATTGTGCACAATGGCACGCATGCTCGCGGCGCGTGCTTTCACGATCTGCTGCTTGCCCTTATCAATCTGCTGGTGGTGTACTGCCTGCAGATGTGGATTTTTGCAGCTCAATTTGAGGTACGCCAGCAGCGCCTAGATGCTGCTCGTAAGATATTGGGCATGTCTCTGGGTATGTGCCCAAAGGACCGGACATATAAAGCTTACATTGAGGTGAGCACCGCCATTTTAGCATTGGAGTACCAGGTTGATACCATGACTTCCTGCACAGACCAAGCATAGTGCAGCGTTGTTGCTGAATTATCTATGTCTGCAATTACCCGAAGGGTATTGCAAAGTTAACGTGTCACTCATCATTTGGTAGCTGCCCCGGCAGACGTGTGCCAGACACGCAATCCATTGGTGATCTTGGGTCACACTGCATTGTGAGACACAATGCTTGTGTTGTGTAGATTGAGAGACAACTTGGGAACATTGAGCGTGTGCGCACCTTGTATGAAAAGTATCTAGAGTGGAGTCCAGCTAACTGCACAGCTTGGTGCAAGTTTGCTGAGTTTGAGCAGCAGTATCTTGGGGAGATTGACAGGGCGCGTGCCATATATGAGCTGGCCATTGCTCAGCCTATATTGGACATGCCGGAAGTGCTATGGAAGGTATGCAATGCTCCCTTTGTCACATGCTGTCTCACATTTGAGTGTCTTGGACATGCTCTACGCTCAGAGTACCATACTCCATGTGCTGTGGTATACAACGTCATGTGTAGTAATCATCAGCTGAGGTGCTGAGTGGGCAGCTGCCTGACTTCGGACTTGATTTCAAATGGACTGTTTTACGTTGAGTGCTGGCAGGTATAAGGATGTGCAGCAAACATAGAAGTCTGCTGCAAACCCATATTGGGTCTTGTGGTGTTGCAGTCTTACATTGACTTTGAGATCAGCGAGGGCAATAGGGAAAACACACGGAAGCTGTACGAGAGGCTGCTTCAGCGCACCAAACATGTCAAGGTATGCTGCTCCCATAACAAGACACAACTTTTCATCTGCAAAGCTTGTCTGGGCCAGCAGCAACAAGCACTCACATCAGCGCCTTTAGCTATGGCTCAAATTGTAGTCGACCCCTGCTGTGAAGCTGAACTTCACACAGCACTTTCAAATTGTCCTTGCATCATGCAGCTTTACCCTTTTGAGTCGCATAGTAAGGGTTACTATCATGGAAAAGCTGATGAAAGGCATTGCTGATGCAGGTTTGGCTTAGTTACGCAAGTTTTGAGGCAACTCCCGCCAGCATGCTGGGTGAAGAGGAGCAGGAGGAGGATGGCAGTGAGGCTGGCAGGAGGCAAGCGGCAGCTGAACAGGAAGGCCCGGCTGCTGCTGCTGACCGGGAAGCCCATGCACGCAGGTCAGCCTGCCTCGCCTGCAGCCAAAACATCACATTCACCTGTGCTTTCAAGTCATCATGTCTTATGTATCACAAGTGGCTCCACATCCCAGACTGTCAAGGACTACAGCTACACAACACAGCTACCTGCATAACCCCCCTCCTGTGTCAGAGTGAGCTACAGCCCTTGCACTGATTTGCCTTTTCCATATGTACCTGTGTGCAGACAGCTTCAATCCCTGTCAGTCTTAGTAGCTGCGTCATGCCTTGTATGCAACCATCGCCTTTGGTTAGATGCGCTTTCATGTGAGTGCGGCTGACGCTTAGAGGTCTTCAAGTTCAAATCAAAGCTTGCAGTCAGCAGTGACCTCAGGCTTGGGCGTCATACTTGTGCTCATGTCTCCCTGTCCGGAATGTGCGTTCCCTCTTTCACGCCGTGCCCAGGCACCATGTGATAGACTCATGACCTGCCTGTAGCACAAGCCTATCTGGAATTCATTGAAATCCCTAATCCCGGTGCCTTCTCCTGATGCACTTGATCTTGGTAATGTTTGCTTGCTGACGCCTGCTTGCCAAAGTTTGCTTGTCAAGGCTTGCTTGGTCAGGGCTGCTTGGCAAATCTTGCTTGGGCTCATGTGCAGTGTATACGAGAGGGCTTTCCGCAGCTTGAGGGAGAACCAGCCTGACGCCAAGGAGGAAGCTGTCATGCTTCTGGAAGCCTGGCGGGCCTTTGAAGCCGATGCTGTTGCAGCTGAGCAACGACAGGTCAGTCATACCTTACAAGTTTTTTGCCTGTAGCAGCACCTCAGAAGTTGACTGTTACTATGGGCGTGCACACACAGCTCAAGCAGTCATAAGTCAAACAGCAAGCACCATATTGTCATGCCCCTGCTGTTTACTACAATGCATACAGCTGACAAACATGTCCACCACTCTTTGCCACATCTTACACTGAGCTGTGCTGTAGGCATGCAGGCCTTCCTGCTTTGTGTTGCTGTCACTGACTGTGCCACAACCTCATCAAAAAGGCTTGCTCACAATAACTGCTTCCCCACTGCACTGTGCGGATTGGAGTATAGGCGTGGCCCACGGTCTTGTATCTTGTACAACAAGCTTTGTTGAAAGCCGCAGTGTCGTTGCATGCAGGGTGCAAGACACTCTGAGATTTATTGATTGCATCAACCCAATGTTAAACTAATTTGATGCTGCTTGCAATGTTTGCAGACGGCAGTGGAGGCGGTAGAGCGCAAAATGCCAAAGAAACTCAAAAAGAAAAGAAAGATTCAGACAGACGAAGGTATGGACGCTGGCATGGAGGAGTACTATGATTATGTCTTTCCTGAGGAGGAAGGTGCAGCATCAAATCTTAAGTTTTTGGATCGTGCTCAGGCCTGGAAGAGGCAAAAACAGATGGAAGCAACAGAGAATGGGGTCTCGTAGCCTCTATATACTTTTTGCATTTGTGTTCAGTGTAATGACTGACTGCCAGCTGAAGCGTGGCTGTCTATCACGTTGCTGGCATCAGTACTCATACAATCTAGAGTAGTGTGCACTCACACGCATGTGGTTCTCGTTTTACAGAGACTCTGCCTGCACCGATAAACTGAATGTTGTGTTGTATCAGCTTTGAAGCACTGCAGGTGAAGTCAGCTACATAAGATGTACATGTGGTGTGTCAGTAGAGTGTGATCAAGCACAAGGGGAGTGGTCTTCAGGGTATTCACCACGACCTAGCCATGCGGGTAGCAGCACACTAAGACATGGCAGACATTCGTAACGCTCACAAGGCAAAGTCAGCTTGCAAGCAACACTGTGTGTGGACCGAGCCAGCGTACCGCATGCCGTTCTCAATCTTGGGAAGAGCCGCCAACTTCAGATCCTGCAAGATGCCGACACTGTTGAACAAGGTGGTTGAGTCAGCAGAGTCCCCTGCGAAGAGCGAGGACTACATGAAAGTCAACGGCTTGCGACTTGTAAGACGCCCGCCGCTGGACTCAAGCAGCGCGTGTAAGATGCATAAAAAGGCTTCGTTCGGATACAGGTGAAACCATACTATTTCGACTTCCTGTGCTCTGTGAAGAAGAGGTGGCTGGGCAAGACAATCATAGATGTCTTCTCTGAGGTATACAACGCTTATGTCTGCGTATGGTTCTTGTAGTGCCAATGCGCAGACAAACAACCCGCTGTGTATGTTGCACCATTTCCAAATCTTGCAGCGCCATCTTGCAAGCTCAAAATGCTGCATCAGATGGCTCAAGTTGCTGTTGCTCTGAACCTATCCTGCACAGCAATAGATGAAAGCTCACATGTGCTGCTGCTGGCAGTCGTAGCTTCGTTGCAACCCTAGTCTGTTCTAGGAGTTTGCATCGCGCCCAAGAAGCTACTATCAAGAGGCTTTTGAGGATGGCCGGCTGAGAATTGAGGGTGGTAAGGGCACAGCCACAGCAGACACTCTGTTGAATGGCAACCACCGCATGCGGCATTTCATTCACCGCCATGAGCCACCTGTGCTGGATCTGCCCTTGGAGGTACCCACCTGACGTCTGCCATCTGCTATGTCAAGTGCCACATGCACTTGCATGTGCACCCAGACATCAAACATCGCATAGTACCACAATGGAGATCCTGCATGAAGCACAGCTCAAGTCGTTGCATATATACCCCTCTCAAGCCAACGCACAGGCGCTTGCTGCCTTCAATGCTGCATGTGCACATAAAAGTAGACTGACGGTAGCACGATGTGGCTTCTGGCAGGTTGTGGCTGAGACACAGGATCTGATTGCCGTGCATAAGCCAGCCAGCATGCCAGTGCATGCATGTGGGCAGTATCGCAAGAATACGGTGATGGCTTTGCTGCAAGTGGAAAGGCCGGATCTAGGCAAGCTGTTTCCCGTGCACCGTCTTGATAAACCTGTCTCAGGCTTGTTACTCATTGCCAAGACTGCAGCTGCTGCCAATGCGGTCCGAACACAGATCACGGTGAGTCTTCACTTGCCAGGTGGTACATTGCTGGTACAGCCCTGGCACTTGATTGCCCATGTGAAAGGCATGCTTTTGTTGTAGTGGTCAGTCAGTGCAAGTCCAAGACAATCGCAACCATCTGTCTGTCATTGCCTCCTTCACATTTCTGGCATGACACAGCACTCCACATATTTCCTATGTCTGTAGGAGCCAGGCGCGGTGCACAAAACATACATTGCCCGTGTTTTGGGGTCCTTTCCTGATGACCCAATTGCCGTAGACAGGCAACTGGCTTGGGATTCAGGCAGCAACCATGCATTTTTGATGGAGGCAGATGGCAGCCTGTCTCATAAGCAGAGCATGGGCAGGGTGCCTGAAGCTGGTCAGAATCAGAAGCTGCAGGCAAAGGAGGCTCAGACTAGCTTTAGGCTGTTGTCTGTTGCGCCTGATGCTCGCACCAGCCTGGTGGAATGCCAACCCAAGACTGGACGCACACACCAGATCAGGTCAGCCTTCGGATTTGCATATTTGCTGGGGCACGTGAAACATGTGCAGCAAATCTGCTTACATCTAAAAGCGGCTCGACATTTGGCGCTCTCACCAACTGTGCATCTGCCGCTGGTGTGTTGCTGGCATGTGCAACGTTTATGAACGGACAATCAGTACATGCAAGTTGATACTGTTGAGCTGTTCTATACCAAGTAGGTGGTGTTGTGTTTGTATGTGCATCGATTAGCTGTGTGATTTGTGCAGGGTTCATCTTGCTTTTCTTGGACACCCTATTGCCAATGACTCACAGTATGGAGGAACATACAAGGGCCCTGACCAAGTCAGGACATACATAACTGCTGCCAGGGATGACACATCATCCCATTCTGGACCATTGACCTCAGCGAATGCAACTGCTTCTGGAGCACAGGCCATAGTATCCAAAATCACGCAGCAAGATTGTGATAATTCTCACCAACATCAGACTATCAATAAGAGGCAGAAATATACTTCAGAGGCAGCATTCATCAGTCATCATGCCATGGGGGCATCAATATCAACCAACTGTGATCAGGGTGATGGTTGTCAGGGGACTGCGGTCAAGGAATCTGACACTTATAGTACAGGGACTGAGAAACCTGTGGCAAGTAATCATGCAGACCTTTTGGTCCCAGATGATTTGCAAGATGACATGTGCATGAATTGCCCCAGGCTGATTCCGCCTGGCTATCCAACCGATATGCATCCTCTTTGGTTGCATGCTCAAATGTACACAAGTGCGACCTGGTCATTTGTCTGTTCCAAGCCTGAATGGGCAAATGCAGAGTGGACACCACCTCTGTCATGATGTGGTGATCGTTGATGCTCAGATGGTGTGATCAAGTCCGTTGCGCTTGCTTCTAAACATTGTCAGCTGGTCGTGTTATAAAGATCACGGACTCAGCATGTAGTTGCTAGAGCTGACCAAAGGGTTGGCTGTCATCCTGCAGTATTGGAGTCAAAGCATGAAGTGAACCTCAAACGCATGCGTGTAGGGCTAAACAAACCGTGTCAGCAGGCCAAACATGCATGCAGAGGGACTATATAACTTGCTGCTTGCACTACACCAAATCGAAAATATAAATACCAGTGCACATTCAATGAGTATGCAAAAGGTGTCTGCATCTTAGGAAATCACTGTCCAGCAACCCCTCATGACTCTAGAACACTGCCCATCTGCCATTCCCTCCACTCAAGATGCATGCCGCCTTCGCTCAAAACTCACAGGCTGTATAGCTATACTCTTGATCCATGACATCATCAATGTAGTCTGTGTCCTGGTCATCATGGAAGACCGGCTGGTCCGAGTTGCTGAACCTGACAACCTTGGCCTCCTGCACTGTAGCCTTGATCTGCTCCTCAGTCTGAGCACTGAGAGGTGCACCGCTCTGACCTTGCTGTGCTAGGCAGACATCATTGAAGCCAGTGAGGCCTGGCGGCAGATCCTGCTGGTACCATGGATGCGCCTGGATCTCTGGAATGGTGATGCGCTTGGTTGGATCCGCCACAAAGATGCGACGCATCAGGTCTTTGCAGGCCTCTGATACCACCCCGTGGGGTGAGCGGGTGGGGAAATGATAGTCGACTGCTATGATACGGTATAGCACCTTCTGAAACCTGCATGCCGCAAACAATGTTGTACGTCCAAAGACTGCCATGGCTAGTTCAAAGGCTGTCGCTTCTATGTAATGGCTGGAATTGAGCAGGATTCAGAGTTAGACATGCCAAGTGGCCACAGGGAATCCTGACAGCATGATTGCATGAATCTGTTCCTGCAAGGTCCTGTTGTTGTCTCCCAGGTGAATCAAGCATGACAATGGAGTGAATGCAAAGTCAGACAGCTTTGAGCACCTATTGGCCTCCTTCTTGTCCTCAGGTCGCTCAAAAGGATACTGTCCAAACAGCATGACGTATAGCATAACCCCGCTGGACCACACATCTGCCATCACCCCATCATAATGCTTCTTGTTGGAGATGACCTCAGGAGCTGCAGTAAGGCAGAAAAAACTGCTGTTATGTTTGCAAATAAAGTATGCAACAGTAAAACTATGCAACACAGATGAGACAAGGACTGCACATATTACATGTGCATGTCATCATAACGCCTTATTTTACCTTACCTTACAAAAAGGGAGCAGATCAACAGTCAGACAGTATGGTCAGCATATGTACCTGTGTACCCAGGCGTGCCAACCTTGGACTTAGGCAGACTGTCTTTGGCATGCTTAGAATAGCCAAAGTCACACATCTTGACCAGGGGTCGCTTGCTGTTGTCTAGCAGAGTGTTCTCCTGCAGAGAGCTAAGAGAATGAGTTATACACAGAAGTGGCGCAGCATGGCTCTACAAGCAGACAGTGCTTACCAGCTTGATATCTCTGTTCACCACCCCAATCTTATGGCAGTAATCAAGGGCTATGATGAGCTGCTGGAAAAACCACCGAGCTTCATATTCTTGAAGGCCATTCCTTTGCTTGACATACTGAAACATGTCCCCTCCAGGAGCGAATTCCATGGCAATGCCAAGAAACTCATTGGTCAAAAACACCTCCTTGAACTGTATGATGTGGGGATGTAGAAGCCTGTTATGGTTGAGTAATTCCCTCTCAACATACTTTGTGATCTGCAGAGCAACCATTGCTGAGCTGGCTTGGCAAATCCTATGCAAATCCAGGACATCGGCAATTGGGAACGTACGAATGGAGACTCTTATGTACACGGCGCAGATCATTACCTTTTCCCCACGCTCTATAAACTTGACTGCAACTTGCTCGTTTGTCCTGGTATCTTGGCACAGCTGAACGAAACCGTATGATCCCGAGTTGATGTCCTTGATCTTCCTATATCGAGACCGCTGCAACCCGTCTAATGGTTCCCGTTTTGCAGCTGGACGCTGACTCATTGACATGTGTTAGTTGGTTGACTGCTGCCTCCCACCAAGATCTTTTGCCTGGCTAACAGCGTGAAGCATGCCACAGGGCGGCGGCACATATGTGCCACCCAATGCTCCGCTGAATCAGCACGATGACTGCGACAAAGCTGATGGATAGACCAAAAGTTGGACAAACGCCCCTTGATGCGCAAGGGTCATGAGGCCCTTACATGTGGTAGGCTTCATCGCAGTTGACCATGAGTCACTGCATGCGACACCCGGCTTGCGATCGTGTTGTCTTGCATTCTACCATTACAGCGTTCGCTAACTTTGGAAGGACCAGATGTTCTAGCTCAACCTAGTCAGATGAGCTGCAGTATCTCCCGTGGTGCTGCCTGAGATCACTTGCAGCGCGAAGGCACTTCCATGAGTGAGGCTCCCAAGAAGAGAGGTGGTATCCGCAAGCGGACAGTACAGCGTGAAGATGATGAAGACGAACCGGAGACCTTGTCGTTGAGGTACCTTGCACAAGTCGTCCAGTAGAGCTATTGCTGGCAAGGCATGTCTGTATGCACCGCCTTGCGCAATGTTGCCTCGAGGCAAAATGATCCGTGAATGTAGGGAGCAAATTCAAGAGAGGCAGCATCAGCAGCAGCAGCGCAGGCGTGAGCAGGTGCGCGCCCCTGCAAGTCAGAGACCATAGTTCACAAGCTTTACCTGCCTGGTGGGGTGTTCCAACACCATGTATGGTCTGCAGGCTTTGCGAGCTGAGGTGCTAGCAGCTGGATTGAAGAAATTGAATGCGGCACAGGTCAGCGAATACCCTCCCAACCTGACCTATTGGTCAGTCGTGATACGCTATATGGATACTGCTGCAAGTGTGCAGCTGTAGATGGCGTCACTACATAGCTTTTGCAAAGGCAGCTTGCTGCAACGCAAATCTCAGGGAAAAACCTCAAGGTCAGGCTGCAAAGCAAATTGTGATCAGGTGCCTGTGTTACATGTGTATAGGCAGATGGCCTATCACAAAAAGAGACAAATGACTTGCTTGACTCTTATGTGCGTGAGCAAGTGGAGGAGAAGGGTGCAGGCGAGTCTCACATGTGAGCGCAGGTCCTATACTAGCATGCAGTGTCACTTCATCTGCTATAAGTGACCACCGTTTTTGCACACCTGGCAGGAAGTAGCGCTGCAACCAGCTATTCTGCTGTATCAATAGCAGCTTTGCCCATACATGTATTCTGACATGCTGTTGCATGTGGCCCAAGAGGAATACATTACATATGCTTGCCGCATTAGCGTAATTGCCTCCTGCCTTTGCTAGGGAGGCATTTATCAAGGAACAGATGCAGAAGCGCTTAGGCAAGGATGCAGAGGAAGCTGCTGCAAGTGGCAGTCAGCTGCACCCAGAAGATGAGCTGTATGCGGTGCCCTCAGACCTGCAGGTATGTTCATGCAAAGCTATGCATTGTAATCCTCCTTTTCCCACTCAAACATTCCCTCAAACACAGCCTGCAGTTCTGTTGGAACAGAGCAACGCATGCAGCTCAGCAGAATGCGCTGAACATTGCAATGTGTTCTTAGCAGCCCCTCAATGGCAAATGTGCAAGTTACGGGCAGTATGGCAAGTGCACATGTGGTTTTCCAGCATTGCTGTCATATTCAGAAACTGCAATTATTCTGCTGCTCAATATGCATGCTCTGCAAGTGCAGGGTCAGTCCACCAAAGCTCAAGATCAACGGGCATTGTAGAGGTGGCCCTGCCTGTGGAGTACAAGATGAGAAATATAGAGGAGACTGAGGCTGCCAAGCGACGACTGCTGCATGCCAGCAGGTCTGCTTTCAGCTTGGTGGCTTGCTTTGGGCTACTGATGTGACGCAGCATGAATGTGCTTGTTCAGCCAGTCTGTGCTTTGGTTCATATCCACAATTTAGTTGCACCATGTGCAGCTAGGTCTGCTTCATGTGTCATTTGTGTTTGGAAACATGCAGTATGAAGATGTCCACGCCCTTGCAGGGGAACTCAAGATGAGATGCAAAGTCCCACATCAGGTCCTCTGTTGAGGCGCGGCATCTATCCTTCAGGGTTTGGGAAGTTGACAGCTCTGACAGCACCGCCTCAGACAAGTGACAGCTATGTGTGAGTCATCCAAATGCTTGTGTTGCTTGTCTCAAACTCAGATTGACTGCTGTAAAGGCCTTTTTCGGTTGCAGGGCTGACAAGATGAGAGATGAGTGGAAGGCAAAAAAGAAGAAAAAGCGGCACGTCTAGTCATTTTCGCAGTCCAGTGCTCTGATACACTACTTGCGCCCTAGCCCCATGCCTCTTGTATGAAAAGCTACAATGTCTACAATGCGTTTTGAGATGAGTCAGAAATGAAACGAGAGTGATTGACGCAGAGAAATGCAAGATCAACAGGAGTCTGTCAGAAAGTTTCAGTATGCGTACAATCAGCTACCATAGTTGTCCGTATGACTCTAGTCAATCTTTGAAACGCACGCTCCTGCTTCTTTCAGAAATTAAATGAATCTACTTCAGCAAGGCTGGCATACTTCAGACCTGCCTTCTGATATGGGCATCAGACAGTGGCTGTGCATGACTGGTGCTGGCAGCCTCAGAAGGGTCACAGTTTGCCAGTGGATTGGTATAAACGACCTGACTGTGTAAGTCCTGGCTGTCAGATACACTGGGCTTTGTTGTAGGACTGTCCCTGACTGCAAAGCACAGGCCAGTTCCATCTGGCATGATGACCAATGTGGGTTGCTCTTGTTTGGTACGCCTGCGCCTGTGACCGCCTGCCACGTCTGCATCTCTTGACCTTCTATGTACGTGCTGAAAACTGGAAACTGGAGCAACTATGGGTTGCATGCCTGCACAAGCACAGCAGTAACTTACAGAACTGAGTTGCATGCGTCCAGAAGCAAAGCAGTAATTTACACAATTAGGTTGTGCATGACACCATGTAGACTTCAAAGCGTCTTTGCACACGGGACGCCAAGTGCAGTGGAATAAGCAGGCAGTGAGCGTGATTTGAGGACCCATCCTCATGGGTAACTAAACTACATGATGACATGAGCCCAACATCCTGACAAATGCCTGTGCAAAAGCCTGTGCACTGGCAAACACCGACAATACAGCAATGGCCAAAGCATCAGCAGTGTGCTCACCAAAACACCGTCTGATTTGATTCTGAAGCCGAAATTCCCAAGTGTTCTGTACAAGGTAGCCTAGGCGGCGCCTGCGCCGCAACTGCCATGACCTGATGGTGACCAGGGCCAGCACAAAGACTATCACAGCCACCGCAATCACTGCAACAAGCCTTTCATTTTAGTGAAGTGCGAATCCTGGTGCTGACGCCATTATTATTTTGGCATGTGCAGCTCAGTACTGCATAGCTCAGCAATCTGACTAGGCTTTGTGGATGCTCAGGTTTGCCCCAATAAGGTGTGTATGTGCTGTCATAGCAGCAATGACCGTGACCAGTGCACAACAAGATGAAGATGCACGTGATGCTTGCTCTGTGCGTGCTGAGAGGCAATGCTGAGCATCACGTGGGGGTCCTGCCTGCACGCATGCTGACCTGTGCGTAGGATGAGACCAAGGTCGGAGGATGAGCAGTTACTATTGCCACAACTAGAGCCAATGCTGCTGTGAGAGGTGTCCACGCTCAGCTGGCCTGATGCCTGCAGATACACGGGTAGCTAGCATCAACAATCCACCCAAACAGTATATGCATGTGTGACGATACATACAAGACAGCAAAAGTGTGCTTTCCTGTTGCTAATTCACTGGTCTTTTTGTCAGCGATTGGCATTGTTGCAATGATGCCTGAAAGGCCTGAAACTTCTCAAAACAATATCAGAGGTGCAAGACAGCAGACTCTGCTCTGGGCAACAAAGTTGAGATTACTGAACATGTGGGACAAGTACCAACATACTGTGAGTCCCTGAGAGTAGTGAATTTGTTGAATGAGAACTATTGCCATTGCCAATACCTGCATGGGGAAACTTGGGAGTGATCCACACAGCCCACAGTTGTAGTCCAGCTCGAGATCTTGCAATGCAGCCATACTGGCCCAGCTACTTGGTACTGTTCCATGCAGAGCATTGCCACCTGCACTCCAAAAGGCTGACTTTGTCAGGTGGACCGGCTGACCATCAAGCATGTGCATGGTCCAGCAAAGACTTAAGTACATCAAGCTGTTGTGATTGTGATTGTGGCAAAGACTGGAAGGCTCAGCAGCAGGCTGTCACACAGGAACAAGGACTTTGGTTCTGTCGGGAACTCTTTGGCGGTCTGCCCAACTTAGCCGGCATAGCCATAGACATTGAACTGTTTTGTGTGTAATACTGCTTGCTGCTCCAACGTGACAAACAAACAGAAACACAACATGCCGAGCCGCACAGCAAATCATGGACATGGATGCATAGCATCGTTGTTGTAATGAGGCATGCCTAATATGAGAGCATCTGATGAGCACCCACAGGTCCTGTTGAATATCACAAACACTTGAGCAGACACATCATGCATGAGCCTGCATGTTGTCACCTCTTCTCACTGAGACATCTCCACAAACGGTAGCATTGCATGTCATGCATGCTGTCCACACATCAGAATGCCAGCACGTCATTTGCCTATGCAGTGCAGCGCTAAAACAACCAGAAGTGCATGATCACACAGATGGATGCAAAGAGTCGCACCAAGCTCAAGCTCTTGAATGCCTGCCCAACTGCCATATGTTGCTGGAAGAGAACCAGTGAGGCTGTTTGATGTGAGGCGTAGGCCTCGCATGTTGCTCCAAGCGCTCCAGGATGAAGGCAAGAAACCATACAGGTTGTTATCTCCCAGGTCAGCTACAGTCAATAAGCTGGAGGAGGCGCTGCTGCATAGTATGCGTTCGGATCAGCGGCAGGCGGAGGATATGCAGCCGGCTGCTGGTATGCTGATGCATCGTATGGAGGGTAAGAGGCCATTTAACCTTACTACAATTGCGTGCTGCTGACGTTCGAAGATTAGGGTGGCCTTGGCGCAAGACACTGAGTTCTCTTTAGCAAAACCTAACAAAGCCCTGTGTTGCAACCATTTGAACTGAGCAGACTATTTTTCAGCAGCTGCATGTACAGAGCAGAATACACCGGCGATGTGAGGTGTTGCTCTGCTGTGCTTGCAGTCTCAAACACGATTCGCTGACGTTCTCAGTAAAGGGCACCTGTGCGTGCATGAAAGTGTGAGCTTGCTGCTCACTTGCTGGTCATGCTTTCTTGCTTGTTCTACTACGCCTTGCACAGCTCAGGGAATGAAGATGATTACACCTTTTCAAGCACGTTTCGTTTTTGCCTGTACAAGCGCAGCTGCGAACCTGCAACCTCCCGTCGCAATTGCAGTCACATACATAACGCTGCAGCCCCACGACCTGCAGGATAGATGCCAGTGTAGGCCTCGTCTCAAATCCAGAAGTCTTACAACTCTTGCACGAGCGTGGGTGCCACCTTGGACCAGTAGGCATTAGTCTGCCTGCAGAACAAAAGGTGTGCAGCAAGCAGATCAGCTTCAAGCTCTCCTGTGTTGTACAAAAGAGCTATCATACACTAACTCAATGTTGCTGTCTTCTTGTACAGACATATGCTGCTTTGAATCCATTTTTCCCCGTGATACCCACAAGGGCGCAGGTCCAAGCTTTCTATGATGCTGTGAAGGTGAGGCAGCTCAAGTCAAATTGTATATCAATTTGGGGCATGCACCATTGGATGTTTGACAAGCCTGTGTCACTGCAGCCTTACAAGCTGGACAAGGCATCTGTGATCCAGTTCATCAACTTGGCCCCGACATCTTTGGTAGAGCTCTTCTTGGTAAGCAATCTCTCTTTGCCACAAACCAACATGACTTTGCTTGCACCAGCAGGCCACACACATGTGTCCCACACATCCCATACCATGCTGGTAGTCATCATCATCATCAGCAGCATATTGAGGACTGCAGGTCATCAGCACCGACAAATCTGTGTGGATTCATGAGCACTCCAGTGCGCAACTTCTCTCTATGCTGCAGGTAGTACCGGACTGTGAGTCCCGCCTAACAGAAACACAGCAGCAGGAGCTGCTAGATCTGACAAAGCAGCATCTCGGCCGGTGAATACTTTCAACACCTGCACAGATAGTCACACGTCTAGTCCTGCGTTGCCCTGATCAGCCTGTCATCAGCTTCTGCTGAGGCCAAGCACAGCTGTACCCAGAGCTAGATCGTCTTCATCAGCAGCTGCAGCCAACCTTACAGCTCAGCCTCACATAAATCAGCTTGGTTGTCGCTTGACCCTTGGCTCCCTGGCTGACACACCACTAGCTCATTGGGCATAGGCTGGTGTGCAGCCTTCATTGAGGTGCAAGGTGCAGGTGCAAATTGCAGCACACCCCTACCCTGCTAGAGCAGCAGCTTCACATAAGTTAGGAAGGCATGAGCTCAGGGGCAAAGTATTATGATCTACATGACATCCTGGCAGGGGAAACAGCCATCCCCTGCACACTGCAGACCCATGTCAGCAGCTGTGGCAAGTTGCTGGATCAGAGCAGCGAGCATGACAACCTCAAGAAAGGCCACAGCTTGGACTTACCACTGTGGTTGGCCACTGATGTAGCTGCCAGGAACATGGTCACTGTCAGGTGAGCGCTCACATCATGCCGCTAAAAAGCTAGTGAAGTGTCAGGTTTTGGTTTACACTTGCTGTTTGTCTGCCCACAAAAGTGGTGCCGGCAAGCTTCCTGACTGCCACACACAGGTCCCCATGCTGCCTTTCCATGCAGCCACACAAGGGTTGTGCTAATGGGGAAGTAAAACTGAGCCAAAACCCACATTTGCGTCTTGCTCAACACCATGTGCATGGTTCAGCACCTAGGTGCAGATGACAAGAAACTCATCACTGCGTCATCCTGCTCATGGTTGTAATTGTCAATCAACACCTGTGTGTTGCAGCTGATGCTGCCGTTGAGCAGCAGATTGCAGCCAGAATGCCAGGAACGCCCTCTGAAGCCAATCAGCAGCCCTTTTTCCTTTGTAGCTGCAAGGCTGCATCTGCTTTTGGTATTCAGCCAGCTATGCAATCTGATCAGCAGAAGACGGAGTTTGGGTGGTACAGTTGTTTGTGACTATACATTGGTGTCACAGAGTATGGGTGTATGCTTTGGCGGGCCTCAAGTACACGCTGCTCATGAGTGTGTGGTATGTGCAGGCTGCCAAAGTGTTACGGGAAGAAGATGCGCGAGAAGATGAGGGCCGGCCCTGGCTGTGAGGACCTCAAGATGCGCTGCCCTTACTTCTACACTGTAGCCTTAGGGCTGCAGCCCTTTGTGTACAATGATGATGCCCTAGCACCCTTTGTGGTCAAAACATTTCGTGCCAGATATCAGGTCAGTATTCATCTGGCTGCTCGTGTGAGATTCTCCAATTTAAGTGTCACAGCAACAAGGTTTTAGCCTGTACTGCAAAGTCTTGTGTTGACTTCCTTACTCCTGTGAAGATGCATGTGAGCGCATAGGTAAGCTCAGTAGACTCTATCTTGCTGAGGCTGTGTGTTTGACAAAGATCTTAGGCGCACTTCAGCCACTGCTTGGCGGTCAATCTGATATCAGAACAAGTTTTGTATCGTGCGGCAGTAGTGCACTGCTCACTGTATCGACAGTACATCTATGGACTGTAGTATAACATTGTCATGCACATGGTCCACAACAAGCCAGACCTCAAGCAGCATCTGCAAGCAATTACCTTGTTGTGTTGATGTTGCATGCATCGTTATGCATGGGTCAGTAGTTGTTGCTTTCTGGCAATATTATTGTGACAGTGGTACAGATTCTGACACTGCTGATGGTCCTTTGAAAGTCTCAACCATCACCATGTTGTTCCATGTGATGACCTGCAAGACATCCACATACCTGACTTATGCAGCATCCAGCCTGGACTGTTCTTCAACACTGTACAGCTGTTTTTTGAGCAAAGTTGAAACAAGGCGCTGCTTGCTTGTTTCCCTGGTCATAGCCTGAGTGGAAGCATGTGTGCAAGCAGGAGCTGCTGAGCAAGGCTCACACAAGTGACACTGGCGTGGAGGCCACCAAAGTGCAGTCTCTGATCTGTATAGAGGAGCAGTGCCTGTTTGAGGCAGGCAGGATATCCATGAAGGCGACAGAGGACTGGAGGTACTTTAGTTGTCCCTGACATCACAGGATTCTCGTGTCATGCTGCGACTGTTTGAATGTATATGCTTTGTAATTCCTGCGGATCCTGTAATTCCTGCGGATTGGGGCACCAAATTGTTGAAAGTTGCTGCTGCACATGCGTCTGGCTATAATAACAATGCTTGACAATGCATTGGAGTCACAGCATTTGTTCATGGCATGTGAAAAACATGATTGTTTGGTGCAGGTACAAAGTTAGCTGCCGTCCTACAAGGGCTCAAGCCGGTCAGAAAAGGCGACTGGATACTGGTGATGGTGCTCGGTAGCATTGTGATTGCATCTGTAGCAACTCTTCTCAGAAAGCATGGTGTGCACAGCGTTCATAGATAGTGTTAAGCACAATGGTAAGGAATGGCTACTGCATGCATGGCAGTCTCGACAGGAGCTGCATTGCTCATCAATACTACATCAAAATGCAAATCATGCTATTGGCGCTGCAATCAAAAGTGGAACACTGCATGTAGACATATGTGGACTTTGCCTATTTTGGCACAGATATGTTACACTCAACAATGCAAGCAATAAAGCAATTTGAATGCTTGCATAATCAATAATAATAACAATAATTAAAACGCTTTCCAGCTCATGATGAGCTAGGCACGTGCAGGACAAGTCTTGTCTCTCCAGAGCAGCCTGTCTTGTGTATCCCTGTAAGCCCTACTAATACGACAGTTTTGACAATCACGTAATGCAACATCATTGAAACTAGACCTAGGGCGGCCAGGTGGGCGAAGCACCTTGACTTCACCAAACAAAAGCTTCTTAGGCAATCTATCGTTAGGCATCCTGAAAACATGGCCTAGCCACCTGAGTCTTTTGCCTTGCTGAGACTCCACAGATAGGGTGTTGCACCTATTCAGTATGACAACGTTTGGCACATGATCGCGCAAGGATATGCCACAGATGCGTCGCAAGCAGTTCGTCTGAAAAACAGCTAAAGGGCTAGTGTGCTGTTTCACAACAGCCCATGTTTCTCCAGAGTACAGCAGAACTGACATGACGATGCATTGAAAGAATTGCATCTTAACAGACAGGGTCAAAGCCCTAGAGGACCAGATGTTGGCCCATCTGAGTTGCTGGAAGGCACTATTTGCAGCAGCTACTCGATGTGTGATCACAGCGTCTAAGGTGCAATCGGAGGTGAAAACACTTGCATATGAAATCGAAATGTCATCTCACAGCAACAAATAGAATTAGACACCTCAGTTTGTCTACTACAGCATACCAACAAAGCTAGTGGTGAGCCTGCCAAAAGTTCAGTCAGAGGCGTTGGCTGCCTTTTCTGTGATATACAGTGATATACAAGATGAAGCAACTTTGACAAATGACAAAGATTGCCAAAGACTACATGTTTCTGCAAAACACATCATGTGTCCAGCAATCTGCGCATCTTTTGCTTCAAGCTGATGTCATCATCTCTTGGGACTCTGTTATACAAAGATGCTGACCCCTTTATTGCCACTTGATTGTGGAGAGCTTGCAAATCAACCAAAGGGGCCATAGTCGGCCGGCCATGTGCACAACTAAAGCAAAGCTGGGTAGCCTTCAACGACGAAACCAATTGGGCACACTCTGTAGGAAGTAGCGGGTCTCCAAACATGAGCGCGCTGCGGCACGCCTTGGCATTGAGAGTGCGAATGACAGCAGGAGGCAGCAAGGCCACACCCTGAGTCTCTGCCAATTGATGCAAGTAAATCTGCAGAGCAAGGCACACAAATAGAAACAGAAATGTATATCCACATGGACGGTTTGGTCTGCATCAAGTGTCAGCACTGCAGCACATTCAGACGGTGCACTAGCACAAAACCACATTTGAAAAACTGTACTCAGATCTTGTTGGCAAGCACTCAAACACCAGCAGAGCACAGCTGACAGAAGGGGAAAGACAGCAGGCAGAAGTGAGCAGGAGTCTGAGTAGCAGACCCAGGTGTGCCACTAAGCAGCAAACACCAGGAAGCAGAGCAAGATGACACAAACCTGCAAGTCAACAGCATTCATGGAAACATCCAATACGCTGCCAAAATGTGTGAGCAGCACAGATGCAGCATTAGGCCCACACGATTTCCAGCGCCAGCCCCAGTGCTGTAGGTTGGATCGGTAAGTCTCCAGCATCTGCACTTCACTGCTGCTCAGGTTCATACAGACAGATGGAATAACTGCCACGCTACTGATGTAGCCCTGCATGAGAGCAGCACAGGATGTGTGGACATTCTTTCTGCTGGCTGACGAGCAAGGGGTCACATGTGGCAACACATAGGCAAGTTCTTTTGTGCAGCAATTCCTCAACAGTTTGTCTTGCACAGCAGACTTGTCTGCCTTGGTTACATTTTATATTGCACAGCCCAGGCTACTATGTAGGCACCAAGCACTTTGTGCTGTATCAGCATCAAACAGTGTCAAAAGGTGTGCAGTGAACAGACAACAGCAACCAACCTGTGCCCCCAGGACCGCTGCTCTCAACTTCTCAAGGCGTACTCTCTCATCAGCAGCGTGCTGGTCAACCACAGACAGCACGCCATTGCACACCAAGGCTATGAACTTGTTTTCCACCTGTCTCAGAGCAATGCCTTGCTGGAAGTCAGACCTGGTGATGGTGCTTGGCATCACAGTGTGCACAGCACCAGCACACAGCGCAGCAAGATCTACGATGCTTCTGGCACTGCTGGGATGCATGCTGGGGTTGCTCCAGGATTGCAAAAGCTCTGCAACAGAGGGCACTGCTAGACTGGTCTGCTGTGCAAGCTGTGCACTGCTAAGCAAGGCCAGCTGTGGCTGCTCAGCAGATGCTAGACTGCTCTGTTGCTGCAGCTGGACGCCAGAGCTGGGACCACCTCGTGTGTGCTGCTCAGCAGGATGGTTGAGAGCAGCACTGGACATTGACTCATGCAAGGGTGCTGTCGCTGTTCTGACTGAGCTGTGCCCTGGCTGGTCAGCAGTATGCATGGAAGGTGTGGCTGGAGCAGCCGATGCTGTGCTGCTCTGATGTGCACCATCACTGCCATGCAGGGTCAAGTCAAAGCGCACCCTCTTCCTTGCAGGCTCAGGGATGTGGTCACAGTCAGCCTCTTTTGTAGATGGGGGAAGAATCGCCTGCTGGGGCATAGAAGGCGCAGCAGGCACCAGTGGTGGGGTGCTAGCAGGCCAACTGCCAGCTGAGCTTTGCCTGGGCAGCTCTGCAGGCTGCTGTGTTGCCTTGCCTGGCTTGCTAAACCTCTTTTGCCTGAAGACACCTGACAAGGATGTATCCGCTGGTCTGGCTGAAAGATTCTGTCTCAGTTGACCACACACACCAGACACTGTGTGCCGCTGCCTAATTTGTCTATCCTGGAGCCATCCTTGAGGCAAGTCACTAGGGGCTATGCTAGGGGAAGGGTGAAGAGCAGCTGACCAGCGCTGCTTGGAGCTTGTGCCTCCTGGAGGTGTGCCTGAGCAGTCTGTGTGTAGGCTGTGCAAAGGGTTGGTGTGTGCACTGCGTCTATGGGAACTGTAATGTGGAGGAGCTGACACTGCTCTGCGCTGCTTGTGACGCTGACGGCTCCTGCCGTGCCACTTGGCTCTGTCTGGCTGGCGGCCCCTTGGCTGGTCAGCATGCATAGCGCAAGCTGTGAGACTGGAATGGTGTGCACTAGTGCTGCCTGATGCTGCGAGGATGTTTGCGCTGGGCCTGATCTCATCATGTGACCCTTGATGCCTGTCTGGCTGTGCAGCCTGGGATCTTGCAGAGCAAGGCAACTGTGACGCATCAGCTGTGCCTGCTTCTTGCCCCAGGCTTGCAGCTGGGCGGACAGTGTCTGCCTGGAGGTTTGCGGGCATGCAGGCAGGCACCTCGGCCTGATGTGGGTGCTCTGCTGCTTGTGAGCCGAGCTTTGGTGCAAGCTTGAGCTTGACAGATGACTGCAACCGCGCAAGCAAGCCTCGCGGTGCTGCCTGGTTAGCAGCAAAGGGCTCTGCACTGTCAACACCTGTTTTGCTGGGAACGCCTGCAGGATCTGCTTCAGGGCCAGAGGTGTAAGCCTTCATGACTTGGGAGCCTGCTGAGCTTCTGAAGAGATTTGCCAAGTCCACATCTTCTTGACTAGCAAAGGCATGAGGTGGGCATTGTTCTCTCGTGCATTTGCGTCTGCCAGCAGCTGTTTCACAGCCTGGGACAGTCCATGGGGAGGGCAATGTGTGGGGTAGGTGATTGCATGACACTGGCGGCTCTGCTCTACCAGCTTCTGTTGCTGCAGGCTGTGCTTGAAGAGATGTCTGTGCACTGCCTGATGGGCAGTCCAAAAGCTCTGTGAGCAATGTGTCCCCTACAACAGAATGCCAGGCATCAAGCACAGCTGCTTGGACTGCTGACAACACAGCAGGCCAGTCTGCAAATTCGATATGAGCTTTGTCTGGATCAGAGGTGATGTCATATGAGCTGGCAGGGCAGCTGATCTGCAAGGCAAAGGCTGGGTGTACTTGGTTGGTTCTCTTCTGCTGGTGCTCATTTGCCTGCTCCAGTCTAAGCATAACAGCCTTGAACAGGCGGGTGATAAGCTTCCCAACCTCTCCTGCTCTGACATAGCGATTGTTGACATACAGGTATTGCTTGTGCTTGTGGCCAAAGCTTGCTGGAGGGACAGTGATGAAGCCTTGGACTGACATGGCTGCTGATGAATACTCAACCTCCTGTAAGGTGTGCTGCTGCTGATCACCAAAGATCAGCGGCAAGACATCAGCAACAGTGCGGCCCTGCAGAGTGCATTTAGCATGAGCTACCTATGTTGGCAAAGCATCAGATGCTTTAACAATTACTGACCTTTGGTAGGTGTAGAAGCTGCCTGCTAGGTTTGTTGCTGGTCAGCACAAACGAGACTGCAGGATGAGCCAGCGCCAGGCGCAACAAGGTCTCCCGGCATGCATCTAGCTCTCTTTGCAGCCTGTACAACGTGTTTGATAAAGACAGTGCAGAACTTGCAGAGCTGACACGGCATAAACGCCCTTCCTTACCCTGTTTGTGTGAAATGGCGGCGTTTCACTGGCTGATTGAACAGGAAATCTTTGACACATACGACTGTTCCTGACTTTTGTCTTTGCTCAGAGGCTAAACCTTGCTTGATCACTTTTCCCCCTTTCAGCAACTTCACGTGCGTTTCGAACGCTCCTGCTGCTTTGGAAGTCAGCTGTAAAAGAGCAACTTCTGCTATAGACGCCAAGGCCTCCCCTTTGAAGCCCAGGGTAGCGATGCCGGATTCCCATTGCTTTTGGTCCTGCAGCTTCGAAGTACAGTGCCTTCCAGCAACTGATGCAAATGAAGCTTGAGGGATACCGCAGCCATCATCAACAACCGTCAGACTGAGTGCCGCAACATTCACGTCGATTTCAATGCGAGTGGCCCGAGCGTCAATACTGTTCGCTGCAAGCTCTTCCAGTGTCTGTGCCAGGCTGTGTATCACCAGTGGAGCTCGAAGCTTAGCCACCAAGACAGCAGGCAAGACCTCGATACACTGACCACCCCCCATGCTTTTGCCAAGCTTGAGGATGACTAGCGCCATCGCAAGCGCCATCGCAATAGCGTTGCAGCTTTGCTTTCAACGCGGTCCGACAAGCCATAGGCTTTGCACGCGGTCCGACAAGCCTATGCACCCCTATCCAAAGGATGTCTGTCGAAGCAGACTGCGCTCAAGCTTCTGCGCCCGATTTCCTCCCAGGCGCAGCAGCGTCACTAGATCGCCGAGCGCCACGAGCTGTATGCAGGGCGTTCCAGCTGGTTTCAGATTTGTCTGTTGATCCTAGGAGCAGTCGACTTGAACAATCACAGCTGTTGAGCAGGTACGTGCCTTGCAGCATGCTGTAGGCGTAGACTGTGCGGGGTTTGCGCTAGTACAAGCTTACGCATCGTGACTTGTGCATGTGCAGCGTGAGAGAGATGTCGCAAGCAGCAGAAGTAGTTCCGAGACTGCGCTGAAGAATGACAGTCAGTCCTGCACATATTGAGTTCAAGCTGCGCCAAGCTTATCCAGACTTCTCTGTTCCAGTCACAAAGTCCCAAGAATCGTCCGCCACGCCAGTCTGGCTTCAAAGTCAGGAAACTCGCGATCCTTACTTTCAGGGCGCATTCAGCCTGACACCGGCTCTGTCCAAAGCGCAAGCCTCCTATTTGCAGGCTTTTCTGGCAGTCCAGCATGGCTTCTGGCCAATCGAGCACGTTCAGCAGCAATCTGACTCCCTCAGAGAGGCTGTGGGCTTGCCTTTGGGAGAAGATGCCGTATTTTATGTTGGACACTTCAGCAATGGTCTCAAGGGCCGCCACCCTTTCATAGATATACACACAACAACCTGTCCAGGCCCAGGTGCTCAGCCACACTGCGGCAACTGTCCATGGCAGCTCAGCACTGACAATAGTCAGCTTGTTCCAGACAAGAAGAAGCTAGCTGCAATGCCATTAAAATGGCTCGGATGGCTTGTCAGTCACCTGCTGACACCCTGGAAGATCAACGTGACAGGTGTTGCATCATATGATGACCCATGCACAAGCCAAGAAGGCAGAATTGTGGCAGAGTCTAGCTACAACATCTGGGCTGAAGTCAAGCAGTCTGGGGAACATCACCGATTCTTCATCATAGGTGATGACACACAAAGCATGGATGTTGATACTCCAGAGCCATCTGTATCAGACTGCACCAGCAGCAGTTCTGCTCAACCACTAGACAAGATCCTGCTGCAAAGCGATTACACAGACTGGTCACAGCAGCACAGCGCTGAAGAAAACGCATCAAAACTAGGGCTCAGAGATGGCGTTGCCTTCTGTGGTTTGCCTCCTGATCCCAAGAGTAGGTGGCTTGGGCTACGCATAGATGGAAAGGTTGTTTTCTACAATGGACAAACAGCACCCACAAAGGGCTTGAAGCGAAATCAAGAGTACTTTCGTGCATTGCCTGACCATGTAAGCAAGTTTTACTTGGGTACTGTGCAGTGGGCTAAGGACAAGCCTGAAATATACAAGCAAGCTTTGGCAGCATACAACGCTGAACTTGTCACTCGATCTTGCAGTGGTGCCAATTAGTTGAGTAGCGTAAGTATAAGTAGAAGATGTAAACTCTAGTAGTTCAGCAAAGCTGTTTGTTGCAATGATTGTGCAATTTCAGCAAACAATGATTCTGTTCTGACACAACACCAAACCTGTTGCCTTACCTGAAATTACAATTTCTGTACTGAACATCATTTTTTTGGGATTTTGCCCACCTGTTTTGTGCTAAAGTTGCTAGAATGTTTCATACAAGTTTGAATGCATGAGTTTCCAATTGCCTGCAAGATCTATCGGTCATGCTGTTGCTTTGATGCAACTGTGTGCTTGCTGTCTGAAAGGGTATGCCGGCAACGAACATGACGAGCTTTATGGACTGAAGTATGCAGATCTGTCTAGACTGCTTTCACAGTGATGGACTTTATCTGTTAATATTGCACTGATCTGTCATGTTTGTGGCCTCAGCCCACATACACAGCGTCTTTCATACAGAGCAGTCAACTGCACGCTCATTGTATAGTAGGCCCCATCTGAATATCTCGAGTAGAGTCGTTGAGTAATGCTGTAGAAGAGCCCTCAGCCTCAAGGCTTTCATGGGAGGAATCATCTGTCCGACGATCGTGATCCAACTGCACCAAATCAAGTCGTCCATTGGCAGAGCTGAATGCATGATACTGAGCTGCAGGTCAAACTGATTGCAAAATTATTGGTCAGCTACGACAGCCTTGAAGGCGCACAACAACGCCATTGCAGCCTGTCGTGCTTGCAGCCAGCACATACATGCCAAGTGTCATTCAGAATATCAGACAAAAGGCTTATTGATGGTGGGCAGCTTACTGGTCGAAGCTCAACAGCTAGCTCTTGACGCTGCTGACCCCTAGCACTGCTTTGCCACAAGGGCAGCAGGTGCGCAGTTGGGCTGCCAGATGGGGAGACAGGGGCCTGTGCATTGGGGTCCGGAGGCAACAGCGATCTTCTGCACATGGGACATGTGGTGTGCGTGGCCAGCCACTGATCTATACAGTCCAGATGGAACTGGTGGTGACAGTCTGGCAGCTGCCGGATCATCTCCCCTATCTCATACTCACCCAAGCAAACAGCACAAGAAGGCCCTTCATAAAACCTGCATGCAGAAGACATTTGCTGCATTCATGGTCATGTGATTGGCAAAAGGCAACACAGCAGGCATACCAGATTATGGACCAGTTATGTATGCAAGGGGTGTGATGTATGCCGAGATCACCACACATATATACAGGTTTATGCTCTACTGCATGAAAGCACCCAAAATGCATCCCTAATCAGTGTAAAAATTCATGTATGGACACAGGCAGATGCCACGCATGCTACAGCCAACAGCTACGTTACAGACAGAAAAGTATACACAGTCAACACTCAATGACCAGATGTACTCCTCACTTGATAGGATCTTCTGCAGCCGCAGCAGCCAGATTTGGTGAAGAGAACACCGGCTCAGACTTCCTACGCTCAACAGTCCCTTCATCAGCTGCAACCACTGCCTCCCCAGTCTGCCGCACAGACACAGCCCTTGCAGTCACACTCTGTCCACCCTCTTCCTGATACCGGTAAGAAGGGAAACTGGCAACAGTCTCAGGCTCTATGCCAGTGCAGGTTCTCCCAGGGCCCAAGGTGGGTAGGCCCTCCAGGGCCCTGTGGTGGCTCCACCGCCACAGCAGGATCAGGGACATTGCAGCTGAGAAGGATAGGGCAACTCCCAGGCAGAGGCTGATGTAGGCATTGACATCATTGCCGTTGCCTTGTGGTGACACTGGTACTACCTGCACACGCCAACCACACTGGAGTATACACACAACAATGACCAGAGTGGCCAGATCTGTATTATTTTTATTATTACTACTTTGCATGATGCCGCAACACTATGAAGGAGTGTGCTTGGTGGAGCTTGTGGAGCACACATGGTGCCATGCCATGCCATGCTGCACACAATGATCAGAGACATTGACAAGGACGGATCTTGTACAACGAGGAGCGCAGTGACTCATTTGCTGCTCCTGCTCCTGTTTGCTTCAGCAGTGTGAAAATGAATGAAGCCTGTGTAGGCCTGACTGAGTGTCTTGCCCTGATGACAGGAGGCAAGAGACATGCTGGGCTCCAGAAACTATATAATTAGGGTTTATGTTATCATAACATATAAACTCTAAGTAAGGAGGCCTGGACCACAAGTAAGACACAGAGGAAGGCCAGAAGGGCTCACCAAGAAGATGAACGAGTATCTCTGGTGGACAAAGTAGTCCACGTTGAAGAAGGCAAAGAAGATGGTGCCAGGGCGCAGGTCGTCAGGGGTGAGGCGCAGGGTCTGCACCCCACTGACCCCCTGCTGAGACCTGCGTGCCATCAAAATTTGCTGTGAGGTAAGCAAGCTATAATTGCAGGTACTGATGCTAGCACAGCTGCAACCAGATGGGTAGCTGTGGTTGCACCAAATATTGGTGCAGTCTACATGTGCTGATGCAACTGCAATCAGGGAGTGGTACATGCACAATGGTACATGCAAGTGCACAGTGTTATCATCGGTGCAGCTGTGCAAGAGACTGCTACGCACACTGCGCTAGAAACAATCTGTCTACCAAACAGTAGAAAGTGGAGAATTTTGCCATAGCAGCACCCACCGCCATTGACAGCAGCTGCAAAAGTGAACTTTGCTTTGCGACTTGCTTGCTCTTGAGAGGCACAAGCTTTGCCTTCTACAACACTTGGAAGTGTGCATAGGCATGCCTCATGTCAGGTCGCAACTTTGTGCAGCACCTGAGAACCCTGTCATTGTTGAGTAAGGAAGGGACACTGCTGTACTTCTGCAGCACAACAGGGTAGCCGCCCCCTGTGGTGAGGAAGGCCACCGCCAGCCCCCCCTGCCAGCTGGGGTCATTGCGCCTCAGTGTAAGGGAGAAGTACGACCATTGACCGGGATCTACATAGCCATGGATTTGCTGCCCTAGCACTTGTGCTTGCTGAGTGCCTTCACAGAAGACACCCCCAAAGCCTACACGGAAGCAACAGTTGTGAACATAGCAACCAGAGACAAACCATCTACCATGTGCATCTCCGTTATATGCCTAGATGTTGAAGGTGCAGCAACACATGCAACATGGCAGGTGCATCAAGATGACAACCTTGTCTGATGGATGCTGCAGCTTGACTCCCATGTCCATACTTTCATGACATACACAATGCAGATTGCATATGCCGGCACTGTGTATGAAGGGCCCAATTTTCCGAGCAATGACACTGTCTGTGCAACTGCATCTAAATTAGGAGCTAAAGGAATCAGGCAATCATCGCAACAGCAAACTTCCGATGCAGGAACAAAACCCATGGCATTCAAGGTTTAAACTGGCATCTGTGCCTGCTCATGTATGGGGTTTCAATTGGGCTGAGCAGAAACAAAAAAACCCATGGCATGCAAGGTTTAAATTGGCGTTTGTGCGTGCTCATGTATGGGGTTTCAATCAGGCTGAGTGTGAGGAAGACAGCAGTTGGGATCATACCATCATGACAGACGCACATTGGCTGGTCAAGAATCCAGGTACAGCTGCCATGACCGTGACAGTCCCAGGGACACAAAAGACTGTTGCTGTCTGCCCACCTGGCTCGCAAAGTGTAGCTGGCTTCCTCTTGCATGTATTTCTGATTGTTGTACACGGCAGCATAGTAGCCTCCAGGCCTGTGCTACACAGCAAAGTTAAAAATGAATGTTAGCTGCTTTTAGCATCTGCCTGAGTTTGGTATGTACACAAAGCAGACAGCTGTGACACCCGTTCAGAATTTGCAACATCATGCCTCTGCAGGTAGTCTGCCTACAAATGTACAATGCTGAAATGATTCATTTAATCTATCTGAAGCCCATGCAACAGTAGCCTACATTCATGCATGGCAAGTGCATGATCACATCCCATATGTGATGTCGTGATGTATTGTTCATTACCCATTTATTCACCAAATATGTGTTTGCCGCTGGGGTCATGCCTGTATGATGTCATGATCTGTTGCTTGGCTTCTGACCACATCACTGTGCAAGGAATAGATCCCGAAATCACCCTTGATTTCGACCCAAAGGTACAATCTTGTTCCAATCACAATGGTCAATGGAAGTTTGCATAGCACATTCTGCAGGGCTGCACAAGAGCCAAACATCCCCATCTTGGCGCTCAGCTGCCCGAAGTAACAGACATGCCCTTACCTTACATCCAAGCGTGTGAGGCTGTGGTAATTGAGCCTCTCCTCATAGCTCACACCGTCTGCAAACAGGTCGTAGTCCTGAAAGGAGGGCACGCCATATCTGGCAAAGCCCTCATCTTGACGCTTGAGGAAAAGTACCGGATCGCCAGCAGTGCGATTGAGCTCCAGCAGTAGAGTGCCGCCTGGTGGCCATGACTGCATGACTGACAAGCAATTGTTGAGTGCTTGTGTGCTGGTGGTGAGCATTCGTGGTCAGAAAGTTACTATGCTCTTGTACGCTGCAAGGTTTAGTTGAGCATACACAAGGACGTCAATGGGGATCTTGCTTGCAGATGCACAACTCAGCACATAATAGGTGTCTTTAGTCAGGAGATCAAAATAGGTCATACAGACCATGTGGTGAAAACAATGGGCATCCTGACATACGTAGCACAAGCAAATCTGACTGTCATTAGCACAGTTATCATGCAAAGATGTGACAGTGAGCTGTAAGACACTCAAACACCAGGCTGAAGCGGCTGACAAGGCACAAGGGTGCTGCAGACTGCGCTTGGTGCTTACATCTAGAGCCACATTGAAAAAGCTCCATACTCCTGACTCTGTGCTGTACAGTTGCTCAGTGTCAAGAGCAAGATCTGGTGTCGGGATGTTGCAGCCAACATCTCCCCAGCCAGAATTACACTCACAGAAGGTACACTCCCCTTGGGCAAAGGTTGCATCTGTGCAGACTGGGTCAAAGACCTGACAGCTGCCGTTGTCTGAGCATTGCTGCTTAGGCAAGTGTGGTGCAGCTTCTGACAGTGCTGGGCTGGGACACCCTTGCTGATCAGTGGCTGATTGGCAGGTCACGCGTAGCTGATAGGTCAGATTGAAGCTGCTCCAGAGCTGCGAGTTCAAGATCTGAATGTACCAGGGCGCGGTGCATGGGGCAGCACATTTGGGGTTGTGTGTCTGCCTTATACGCTGGTATGGCCGCATGAGCTGATAGCCAAAGTAATCATTTGCAACCTGGTTGTATGGGGTGAAGGTCCAGTCTGGGCTAGACGCTGGGGACTGTGGAGGCAGTGCTTCTGGGATTGTGCCTTGGGCCATGAAAAGCACAGGGTCTGCATGTGTGCTAGCCTCCCCTGTTTGCTGAGGGTCCAAAGCTTGAGTCACATCCCACAGCTCTGCATTCAATATGCTGCACGCACAACCGCCTGACATTCTAAGATGACGTGTACATACAAGGACATCAAATAGTTATACTCATGCAAAAGATGATGTGCAAGGATATCTGTTGCAGTTTTATGACATCCATTTGACAGCATTTTATAGAGCTAAGGCCAGAATTTGTCTTTACCTGCTGCCGCCACAGGCATTGCTGGGGACTTGATATGTGTTTTGGCTGCCTGGCGGCAAGAAATTTTGCAAAGGTGTGGCGCTTGGAAGAATGGAGATGGGAATACTCGCTCGTACAATTTGAGTCAGAGAGACTGCAACAAAAAAAAGTCACTGTTCCTTTGGCCAACAGCAGCACATTCAACGAGCTCGATACAGGTTGCCATCATCGTCCAGCGTCGCTATTACCACTGACATGGCTTGTATTCAGCGCGAGCTACTAGCAGATAGTACAGCTGCTCACCTCCGGCAATCGCAAGCAGGACACGCAAGTGAAAGCTCATAGCACTGGGGCTACATCCTCTGAGAACGGTGCATCATGTCACAGCAAATGCTTGGTTCCGTCATACAGAACAGTGCTCTCAGGCGAACAAAGCGCTAACGCGTTGCTAACGCTTCTAGCATTGCAATTGCCCTTCCAGCATTGCCCTTCCAGCGCACAGGGCACTTGAACCCTGTAGGGCGAAAGGTTCAATTGCCTTCAAAGACAGATCTGAGCTCGACTGTGTTGTGGCAATCGCGGTATCACCTATACCGGTAGCTGTCACAGCGCGACGCGCTGAAGCCACGCGCAAAAGCATAGTGTTGCTAGACTTGTTGGTGTCGTTCGTTCGCTGCGTCAGAAGATTTGCTCATTTTTGTTTCGGTGTCACCGATGACCAGCAAAGTGCTGTCAGGGGTCGTGGCCCTGGTCAGCTTCAGGCCGGATGGAACTTTCAATTTCAAGCAGACTATCTCGACAAAGCTGACAGACCTGGGTGCTAGGGTGACAGGCAGATTTAGCAAGGACGTCACACATGTAGTGTTTCAAAAACGCTTGAAGCCCACACCAGAGCAACAGCTTGCAGAGGCTTCTGACTTGCGAGCTCTGTATGACAAGGCAGCCAAGGTGCGCTCCTCACTAGCCAGAGTGTTTTGCCATGAAGTGAAAGACAGCAGACACCAGCGAAGGTGCTCACAGGCAGATAATCCTGTGCACATTGTTTCTCTGCTTTGGGTGGAGAGGTCTGCAGCCGACAAAGCTAGGGCAATGGTAAACACAACACAGTGTGCTACATTGCTCTGTTTCTTGCACATACATTGCTGATCCTGAGTTGACTAATGCAGGAACAAAAGTACACGCTGCAGCGTCCTACAGACGCTGATCTGCTGCAGCCTGGTGCAGGCATCACTCCTGGTTCGTCAGGTGCTGCACTGACCAGAACACGCACCTGTTTTGTTCGTCTATGCTGTACAATGCATTACTGACAACTTTGGTACCGAACGACATGCACGCCTTTTTGCAGGCCGCAAAAGGCCTCGGCGCACAATGCAGCCCAAGGACACCAAGGAGCTTGAGCTGGATGTGACAGACGCCATGTACTCAAGCTCGCAGCAGATCAATGGCCAGCAGAAGCCAGGTACAAATCATGGTTGCTTGAGATCATGAACCCTCTGTGTCGCATGATGAATCTCCGCTGACATGCATGAGGCATGGCATGTCGCATGTCCATGCGACACCATATACACCATTATGTGCATTGCTGGAGCCCAAATAATATTTTGCCGACAACACAGGCGTTTACAGATTGCATGGTAAACTTGATCAGGAGTGTCTCACCATTTGCTGGGTTATATGAACAGGATGGGATGTAGGGGAAGTGTGCAGCCCTGCCCTTCAAAAGCACAACCAGTGCCAGAAGGGTCAGCAGGCTCTCACCAAGTATATCAGACATGACAGTGGCAGCTCCAGAGCAGGCAAGCGACAACAGCATAAGCCATCAGTGCCAACAGTCCACCAAGAGGTGCCAGATGAAGAATCACTGCTGAAGGTCAAGCCTGTCAAGGCAGGCCAGTCCATATCAGCTGCCTTGTCACGCCAGACATGCAAGAAAGCTGCTGCCAAAAGTGCTCCAGCATTGACTGCTGAGGAGGCCGCTGATATGCTTGCTGTGAACCTTAGGCATGCTTGCCACACAGGTACAGACATACGCCATTGTTTGCACAGATTCAGTCAGCTTAAGATGCTTTTCACACAAGTGCGTATACATGCACTGACTGCACAGACTGCTGCTCATGCTTGCCAAGTGTAGAAGTGCAATGCCCACCTTGCCTTTTGCACTTGCTTGCTTTCTGTGTGTATGCCATGCCAACTCACACAGCTCCAAGGAACTAGCATTGTGGTACGCTTTTGTCAAAAGCAGCCCCAACTGATGCCTGTCACCTGTCTTGGTTGCAGGGAAACGTAAACGACAAGATGCGCAGCCTCAATCTGATGACTGCTGCACGCCAGAGTTGAGCACAGCCCAGACAGGGACAAGCGTCAAGGGAGCTGCGCGTAGTGCTGGCAGCGGTAAGATGCATCCTAAGACAACAGGCAAGCAGGTCTCCACTAAGGCTGCCATTCAAGTCACAGCAGCCAATGGAAGCACCAAGGGAAGCATGACAGCCTCAAGGCAGGGTCACAACAAGAAGAAGACCAGGCTCGCAGCCAGCACACCTGCAACAGATGCACAGGCAGAGCCACGTCAAAGAACAGAGGAGTCAAGTGCTGTCATGCAAGGCTTACATGACCAGCTGAGCAGTGCTGTTGTCCCTGACAGTGATGATGAAGACATGCCAGAAGCTGGCCCATCAGGTCGGCTTGCAGGAAGGACTAATCAGCCAGCCCTTCTTGCCGGGAAAGGCAAGACCAGAGGGCAGCCGAGGCAGGATCAAGGCGAGGTGCGCAATACTGTGCCTGTGCTGCTACCTGGGGGTAGCTCACGCTTCTCTACCCGGCACCTGAAGCAGAAGGTGGAAGCCAAGCTGCCAGTCAGTAGGGCCTCTCCAATGGGCCTCCCCCCCACCCCTTGCTTGCCGGTGACCTATCAGTGAGTACTGCTTCCTGCGTTAAGGGGTTGCAAATCATGCGATGTTCCTGCCAAAGTCTGATGCTATTTTACAAATAGCCTAAGCAAACGAGCAGCGGGAAGTTTAGTTGCGCAATCATGCACACCGCCCTGAATGCACCGTCCATACTTTGTGCAGCAGTGCAGTAATCATGCTGTCATGCAGGCCTGCCCCAATACCTGTGCCCAAGTTCACTAAAGTAATATCTCCCTGGACAAGCACCCCAAAAGAGCTCTCACAGCCTTCTCCAGCTACGGATGGGCAGCAGCTGCCACCTGTCTGTGTGCCACCCTCTGCAGAGATGCCCCCGCCACGTGCTGTGACCTCCTGCAATGCAGCCCGACATTCCCAGGTAAGAATGATGTTTTCTACCTAATTTGCAGTATTGGGTATCGATTTTGCAGTATTGGGTATGCATTTTTCAATGTTGGGTACCAATCTATTAATATTGGATCTTTCTGCATCGATTTAAGGATCTCCGGGGATGTAGCTCAGATGGTAGAGCGCCCGCTTAGCATGCGGGAGGTATGGAGATCGATGCTCCACTTCTCCAGTTGTGGCCGTCTTTGTGTCGGATAGGCTGTCTGTCGTTTTGCGTGCCTCCTGTCCAGTTTTGGTCCGGACCCACATGCAAATTTTAACGCTTTACATATTTTTAGGCAAACATATATCTCTTACTGACTATTGACCTGATGCTTCGACTTACATCTGTCTTGTATCTCTCTTGTGATGCAGCATATTATGAAAATGCACAGCTCAATCACATATGAGCAGCAACAATAGCCCCGTCCACAACTGCCCAATGCTGCTGCTGTTGTTGTTCAATCACCCACTAACTAGGTACTTGCAGCAGCTCTTTGCTGCACCTTCGATTCACTGCTGCCATGAACACAGGCAGCTGCTACGGATGGTGGGCACCAGGAAGCATCAGCTGACATAGCAGCAGTCCTTGAATCAGCTGTGCCAGCAGCTGCTGCTACAACTGCCGCACCATGGTCAGCCTGCCGCCTGTGGGACCCCAACCCCATCTTTGCATCTGGCCCAGAGGGTCAACAGCCATCTAACACTGATCAGGATCAGCAGCAGCAGCAGCCGCAGCAGACTGACAAAGGTAGCAGATTCAGACAAGTTCAGCATGGTGCTGAGCCTAGCAGGGATGGCTCTGATGCAGCTGCTGCTCATGATGACACTGTGATATTGGAGGCTGATGATGAAGAGGATGGGGAGGCAGATCGAGCATGCACCACCAGTGGCTGCCTGGGACTGTCTTGTGGTGAGCATCATTTCCAAGCTCCTTTTAGTTGCAGTTTACACATAATATGCTCTGTATGATGGGCGAATAAGGATGTTGTGCAAGCTATGGACTCAAAACGGCATGCTTGCAGTCCCAATTGCCGTCTTGCTGGGCTGCTGCCACCAAAGCACTAATGTGTTGTCACAGTCAGACATATGCTTATGTCCTGGCAGCAAAGCAATCAGCCAACGCACCCTGTTACTGCTCTTTCCCTGGCATGAACCTATGTGCATTCCAGACAGGCACCAAGTTTGTGCTGGCTGCATGTGGAATGCATCATGTTCTGGACTGCGGCACTGATGATGAGCTAGTAGGGGAGACAGCAGCATCACTGGCGTTTTCCAATGCACAGTCTGCATGAGCAGTGTGCATTGGATGAGAACGTGTGCGAATGCAGTGGAAGCAGAGGTGCAGGAGCTGGCACGCAATGCAGTGAGGGCCTTGAGGGGGGTAAGGCTGTGTGCTGAGGGGCATGAGGAGGGCCGCCTCACTCACCTGGTCCTGGGCCAGCAGCGCCGCACCCTCAAGGTGCCCTAATCCCCTATCTTGAGGCACTGGCCATACTCACATGCTGATTGTCCTGATTGTAGCGATGGTGAAGACATAGTACTGTAAGGATGGTAGCTGGCTTGCAGCGTCTTTCGTTGCTCTCCCTGTCATAGATACTGTTTGTGTTAAGCATCTTTACATGTGCACATTTTTGATTGGCCTGCACAGGTCCAAGAAGACACACCCTGCACCATTGACCAAACATGTTTTCAGTGGCATCCTTTCTCTGTAGCCAGACTGACACAGTCAGGTCTTGCAATCCTGCTCAATTTGTGGTTTGTCACAAGTCCCAGGCAGAATTGCATCGGGCTTATGCACTTTGGCACAATTGGGTGCTGAGTGCCGTTCACGTGCATGTTGTAGGTGCTGCTGGCCATCGCTGCTGGTGCCGTGCTGGTCACCCCTGACTGGCTGACTGCTTCCCTGGAGGCTGGAGAGTGGCTGCCTGAGGCACCCTTCCTGGCTCAGGTCCCCTCTCACTTGTGCTCGATTGTGTGTTCTTGCAGTCCCTCATTCACGAATTTATTCATCCATCTTGTTCACCATTCACACATCATGCATTCATCCACTCTGTCTTTCAATCACTCCTGTAAACATATCTGTGTTTCTTCCCTTTCTTTCTCAGTGTGCTCACTGACACTGTGATTCACTCATGTTCTGGAAAGGTTTTGCTTTCTTGCATTCCTCTTTAGCCTGGACGGCCAAAAAGATACAACACATGCCAAGAGCATCGTGAAGACTCTGATTAGGCAGCATTTCAGTAGCCTGACTCCCAGCCCTACTGTCATCTCTGTATGCAGGGGCGATTTGCTCAAGCAGCCCTGGCAGCTCGGGAGGTACAGAGCAGTGACAGGCCACAGCCCCTGCATGGCAAGAGGGTGTATGTGCATGTGGCAGATGCTGCCAAGAAGGGACTTTCCACTGGCAACGGTGGACCCCTAAGACGCTTGGTGGCTGCCCTGGGTGGCAAGGTGTGTATTCTCTTGTTTGCTCATGCAAAAGGTGACTTCAGCATCTTTTAGCTAGAGACAGTCATTGCATCACCCTGCTGGTTTGGCCTGCAGCTGCTGTCAGTTGCCAGCTTTTGTACCAGGCTGAGGATTTGAAGCAATTTTGATGCTCGCCGCCCTTGCTGTGAGCTTCAGAAGTGCCTGAAATGTCCTATTGTGTTTGATTTGAGCAACTTGTGACACCTGCGCAAGTGCTGTGGGCACAAGCACGCAAGAACCTGAGGTCTGGTATGGCCAGTGTGTGGCAGGCGCCAGGTGCCCTGCAGACCATGGTCATGAGGGGTCATGTGCGCATGCAGATTGTTGGGGCAAAGGCTTGCAATCTATGCATTGTGTCTGGAGGCTGCAGCCGTCCAGCCAACTTAAGCACTGACATAACAGCAGTGCGGGAGGAGTGGCTGTTGAAGGGCGCTGAAAAGTACAAGCTGGAATCAGAGAGGGTGCATGCTGTCAAATAAAGCCATGCAATGGGCTTGCACCTTGCAGGATCGCAAATTGCTACCAGTATATACAGGCCACCGATCTATGAGCATTCCAATGTTCTTTGGCAACGTAGGACTAGGCCTGTCTTGAACAAACATAAATATTGTTCTTTGCCAAGCTGCTATGTCGACAGCAGCTGTGATCATTCCTGACATCTGTTGCACAGCTTGCCGATTTGGAAAGATACAAGCAAGCTCTGGACATGGAGAGGACATGACATGTCAGCATCAGCACAATTGATGGCCTTCACAGCTGGTGGCAATTACAGAGTGGTGCCTAGCTTGCTCTCAGGCTGGCGTTTGAGCTTTGAGAGCCAGAGTCTGACGAATGCACTCAGTACAGACAACTCAGAGAATGACAGCTATTACAGTCCATGTCACTTTAGGTATTGCACACAGGTGGATACAGCTAGTGGTCTAAGAATGACAACAAGTGCCAGTAGTCCAGGCAGGTCAGAGGCGCTGATTCCATCAGGTGTTGCAGTGTTCAAATGGTTCATTTGCAAATCAATTAATTGCTACAGTTGCCTGTGCACAGCACCAAAAATGACAACATGCATACTGTGCATCTGGGCCTCAGGCAAAGAACTTAATGCCAATGTCATCAGCAGAAGTGCCTTTGAACAGCTTAGCTTTACGCTGTTGCTCCAATATCTTGACAGTTTCCAGAAGAAGCTCTTTGGGCATTCCAGCAAAGTCTGCAAATACACGTAACAATCGATGCAAACTGGTGCCATGCATTTTGAGGGAGATTGCTGTGCATAACTTCCCAGGGGTTGTAACAGCTTCAGGCATTGATCACACATGCAACAGCTGTGCCCAACAAAAGACATGCACACTTGAACATATGACTGAATGTCGCATTTGGTGTGCATTTTGTAGGTGCATATGGCAGTGACCAGCCTGTGTTTCACTGACATGTTCTGTAGCTTTTCAAGACATCACCTGTGCCAACTGAGTCCTCTCCATCCATGATCTCTTCAATGCTGGTCACAGCATCTTGCATGCCAAGCCTGAGGGCCCATTCATGCAAGGCAGCAGCCCACTCAGGCAGCTTCTTCCACAAGATGAGACATTGGCTTTGGGACTTGCTGAGCCACATTCCATTGCCTGGAAGAGAGCACATCCTGATGCATCTTGCATACCACATAAGTAGCAGTGCTTTGACGGCGCACAGGGACCTTTGCAACCAGCCACAGATGAAAACAAGCTGCTGTTCGTGCAAGATGTTGTTAGCGTCAAACTGACCGTTTTTCACCAGCACTTGGAGCAGCAATGTCCTTGTCTCACCATTCAGAGAGCCTGCATAAGCAAGACGATCAGCGGCGCCAATGGTGTCAATGTGCAACTTTGGCCCTGTTGCATGCCACTTACGGTTTATTTGCTGGTTAGCAAAAAGCGCTGTATCCTCAGCAACATCAGTGCTCAGCTTGTACACCTGCAGGGAAGTCGACTTGTGGAAAATTTGTCACTCACGCAGAATATCGGCCAATCAAAGAGCCTGACCTGATGGTGCTTGCACCAGCGTAGTATGAGCTCACACCAAAGAGCAACCTGCTTGCGTCGCGTCTCCTCGACAGGTTGCAGTCTGCAACAGCTTTTGCCTGAAAGCTCGCAAACATAACGAGATTGCTTATGGTGAACTTCAGGAGGCAGAAGGCGAGGGTCTCACGTAAAATAGGGTGGAAAGCTCCAAAAGAATGGGAACTCGAACTGTTGCCGAGCCATGCAGATCACTGGCTGACTTAGATCGTGGCATCGCAGGCCATGTAGTTTAGACAACGGGAGTCATCAACGCTGATGATCACTTCTTCGACCTTGTCGCGTATGTGGCCGTGTACCAGTAGCGTGAGGTTCCGGAAGCGCTCTTGTCGGTAGTGTCCGAGTGAATGTTGCGAGTCAAGCGAAGCCATTCGGTCAACGCCATGTCGAGTGTCGCTGCTCAAGCTCGCCAGCTACCGGACGCGTAGGACGATGTAGGTCGCAATGCAGCATGCCCGTGCCTGTGCCACTCTGATGGGGGACGATCCTTGATTACTCCACAAACTTGTCAAAGTGTTCCAACTTAGCAATGTATGGGGAAGTAGCTACACGGGAGATTGCGGTCGCTCCGCTGCATCAGTCCGTTGCGGAACCTGTATGCAATTCAATTGGGTCAAGCTCTGCTTGCAATGGCTTTCAGGGCACAAACTAGGCAGGAGACCAACTGACCTGTTTCTCATGCCGTGCAGATCTCATGTTTGCAGTTCAGCACAGGCCTGGAGGTTCTCTGGGCAGGTGAGCCCTATATCTGCATAGCATGAGTACGTGGCACGAGGTCATTCCTCAATGCAGCATGCCTGATGCAGGTTCTGCAACAGGAGGCCTGTATACCTTGCATTGCCAAGCTGCCCTGCAGCGTTACTCATGTGTGCGTGCACATGAGAGTAGGGTGCATGACATGTGTGGCTTGGGAAATGGTGTATTGTCCTTGTCTAGTGACCAGTGGCGTTGTCACTCAGCTGGGGGTCTCTCCAAGCTTACTTTCATGGACCCTGAGGTGAGCATGGCATGACTGAAACATGTGTCATTGGCATGCTGTAGTGCCTTCATACAGCTCTCATGTACTTGTGCATGCTGCTCTGACCAACCCAACCTCATAACGCTGGTAGCAGCGACACAGTTGACAAGCTGAAGCTGCAATCATGCTTGCCTGCAGGTTGCCATGTTGCTATTGCTGGTCTGTTGCTACTTGACCATGCCCACAATCTTGCACAGATTATGCATGTGAGCAGTGACTGTCATGCAGGTGACTGATCTGGCCGCTTGTGAGTTTGAACCGGGTAGTGCGTCACGTGTCATGCTTGGAAGGGAAGGCGGAGGCATGCTAGTGTATGATCTGGAGGCACAGAAGCCATCAGCCAAGGTGCACATCAGTCTGCAGCAGATACTTGGTCTGGTGACCTGTCATAGCATGGGGACCAAACAATTTCCCAGCTTGCACCTTGGATGTGCTAGAAACTCCACTTGCAGAAAGTACATCCTAGATTATGCGCTTAGCAAGCACTACAACTGCACAGCATTGCCTCCGAGGCTATCGCCTTCAACATTAGCCTGTGATCAGGTCAACATCTCATCCTTAAAGCGGACTGTGTTTGACAGCTGGCTTGTGTGGTTCCAGCACATTCTCCTTGTCCAGATGATTGTGAGGCAAGGCCGTCTGACTGTGAAGCAGCACATCCAGCGTTACTGCATCGGATCAGGGTCGCTAGGGTTTCCCAAACCCTTTAAAATTCTCAATCTGTTAGGGGAGTTGGATATGAAGTAGGGTTTAGGGTTTCAGGGTGTTTTTGCAATTTGAATGTCAAGATTTAAGATCCTGTGCGATTGAACGCTGAAGCATCACGCCAGCAGGCACAGAAAGCATCCCAATGCGCATTGCAGGCAGATGTGGAAGGAGGCGTGCTGATGATGCGTGCCCCTGTCGGGCGAGGCCTGGTGGCCATTGGTAATGCTGCAGGACAACTGGTGCTGACAGACCCCAGAGCAGGTGGGCATCAGATCAATTCACGTACACTACAGATATGCCTCAAGTGATGCTCAGCAGCATGAACACTCATTATGTGAACACAAGAAGCAATGGCAGTCCCAGAAAAAAGTACTTGTGCCGTTAATAGAGTCTAAAATAATCAGTAGATTGCACATGCAGATGTGTAGAGACAGCAGTGCACCCTCAACATGCAGCAGGCCTCACATGCATTGCATGAGGTGTAGCATCAGCACCCAATGTGCATATGAGCTACAGCAGGAAGGTCTGCTCAGACCTCAGGCCCTGCTGCACTGATTTTCAAACAGGCAGTATTTTGCCATCAGGTTATCTTCTGAACCTGCCCATGAATTCTGCCGGTCAGGGTGTCATTTCTGCACCTGAAAGCGCTTGCCTTCCACACTCCTCCCTGCCTCCTGGTCAGGTTCAATGTCAGTATGTCCCAGCTTGAGTGCTGGGTGGCTCATGCACCACATCTGCAATAGCAGCCATGGAGACAGCTCTTACCAGCATGTGATGGGGGTCAACGCTCACCTTTGCTTGTGGCAGGCTACAAGGCAGAGCACACCCTGACAGCTCACTCTGGCGGCCTGGAAGCTTTAGATGCCCGAGGCAACTTTGTGGCTACTTGTGGGTACGGCACACGGCTGGGCCAGGTGGCTTTGGACAACATGGTCAAGGTGCTCTGCTCACCCCTTGTTGCTGCCGCCTTTCCTGCATCCCTAGGGGTCTCCCCTGCACCCCTGGAGATACAAAGCATCAGTCACTCTTCTCCCTGTTGTGCTGCATCAACCACATGTGGGTTTTTGTTAGCGTCTCTGTAGGACAAGATGCAAGTTATAGAAGCTGCTGCCACTTGCTTCTCTGCACAACACTACAGCTCCCAATCTGCTGCCTCTATGCTCTGCTGTGCATGTGAGGCTGTGCTGTCTCCACACACACACAGACACTTGTTCTGCCATAAGTGGCACAGGCATGTAAGATTTACGAGATGATGATGTTCGGTCATCACACTGTGCCAATGCTTACCTTTGGTGCAGGTGTTTGACTTGCGCTCTGCGCCAAGGCTGCTGAACACAGTGCCATTCAGGCCGGGGCCCAGCCTGCTCAGGTTCCACCCCAAGTTCTCCAGCACCCTGCTGATTGGCAGCCAGGCCGGCATCTTCACCCTGTCTGACATTCAGGGCACTGCTCCAGGTCCTACCTACCAGGTGCTCATGCTCATCTTCCAAGCCTGCCTTTGACTTGTATGCAAGGCTGGTGTCACCTTGCTCTGGCTTCACTCCTCACGCCCTTTGGCTCATAGACACACAGCTGTAAGCTCAGTCCACAAGGTAGGACGTTGTCGGATGGGGCTCAGTTCAGCTTGCATGAGACTCCTGAGTGGACTGTCTCAGGCATGATAGCACAAGCGCCTCAGTGATGTTCCACACAGCATCTGCGCCCTGCTTCCTGACACATATACATGAGCCGCATCAACCTCACTCCAAAACAAGCTGGCACAGAAGCACATGAGTTGCCTGCTGCAGATTGAGACAGAGGGGGATGCAATCACAGCATGTGCCTTTTCCAGCAGTGGAGAGATGATGGCTTTTGGGGGTAGTGGAGGGTATGCCCACCTATGGGCTACTTCTGCCACCCCCAGGGTGAACATGGCATCACAGCCCCTGGACTTCCCCACCCTCACTGCTAAGCCCCCCAGACTGACTGAGCAGGACTCCTTTGCCCTGCCCTTCCCATATGGGGTCACTCAGGTTTGCCTTTTGCTGATGCCTTTGTACCTTTGGCATCTGCCTTTTGAACCTTAGCTTATGCCCTTCCCCACCTACACCCAGGACAGATGGAGCAGTCTTCCATTGCCTTGCAATGACCAGATTGAGCCTGATGGAGTTGGCAGCGCAAAGATTTGCCCCACTTCTTGATCCTTCTCAGCAAAGTGTTACCCTTCTCCTCACAAAGCTGTAGTAAGTATTGTTGGTCATGCAATTCTGCTTCTGTCTTGTGATCACTGTCCAGTCTGTAAATTGTCAAACCCACACACCTGTCATTGCACCTGTCGTCCACCTGAAGTTTGCTACAGCTGTGGCTTGGGCAGCTTGCACTTGAGCTGCTGTGACTGCCTGCATGCATTTTTGGGGAAACAATTGCAAATGGGCTGTTCGTCAAACCCTTTCATCATTCTGCTGCTGTGCGAGCTGATAACCAGACAGGTCTATGTAGAGCATGCATATCCCTGTGATACCAAAAGACAATCATCAGACATGCATTCATGTTTCCCATCTGGACACTGCTTGTTGTTGCTGCAGTCAAAGCTGCTTTCGGACTTTTCCTTTCCAGCCCCCATGCAGATGCGGCAGCCCCCCCGCATCATCCCTCCAGCCCTCCTGAAGGACGTGCGGCAGGTGGAGTTTGTGGGGTATGTGGCCAATCCCATGTACAAGAGGGGGGCGGCCCCTGGGGAAGCTACTAAGGCTGTAGCAGCTCTCAGGAACATGCGCCATCAGCCCAAACAGGCCTCTTGGAATGCTGCCGCCAATGCTGCTCGAACCAGGCATGCCCTTGCCCGTTTGACATTTCATGTCTGTCTGTCCATGCGTATAGTGTTGCCTGCGGCTAGTCACCTTGCATTTACTTGAGTGACACCACAAGAGCAGGTGAGATAGCAGAAACCCAGCTCCGTAATGGTGTCTGCTAGGCCCACTTGAGCCACAGTTCCAGCTACTAAGCCCAGGCAAGAAAGTTTGTATTTTCTTTGTCAAAATGCTGCTAGAGAAGGCACACAGTGTTGTCTTCAACCAGCCCTTGCTGCAGACTACTCTGGGTGGCAGATGCAATCCAAGGAGATGCCCAGTGCATTTGGCAAGCAGCCAAAAGCATAGCCTAAAGTCTTGATTGTGAGCTAGACTCTGGACAGTGTGCAGCCTTGCGAGTAAAAGACTTAACCCTTCCCCCTAGATACAGACCCTGAAACACTGGTGTTCAAGACAACAGTACATTTGTCTTTCACTCACAAAGCTGCACACTGTCCAGAGTCTAGCTCACAATCACGACTTCAGACTATGCTTGTGGCTGCTTGCCAGACGCAGTGGGATATACACGCAAGTGCAAGACATTCAGGGCCCTGGAATGTGCAGGGCTGGGTCAGACTCCAGCACTCCTCAGCTGTCAAACAGACACAAAACAGGTTGCATGGCTACTCTTTGAGAAGAAAATGTACCAAAAACGATGGGCGCTGATATTGCAGGGGTGGGTCAGACTCAGACAAGAGCAGCCCCAGGCATAAGGGTCCCAGGGGGGCGACCTGGCTACCCAGCAGGTACCGTTTGCAGAGGGTGCATGTGCAGCGCCAGGCTGGCCTCAGATGGGCTGACGAGTTCGACTTCACCTTCTACAACCGCACACGTTTTGCTGGGCTGGAGAATGGCGTGGCCAACTGCTACGTCAATTCCCTTGTGCAGGTGGGGACACCCAACTAACAATGATAACAATAGTATTAACGCTTTCACGCTCATGATGAGTTGGGTATGAGCAGGGCAAGTCTTGTCTCTCCAGAGCAGCCTGTCCTGTGCATCCCTATATGGCCTACTCATACGACAGTTTTGACAGTCATGTAATGCAACATCATTGACGCTAGACCTAGGGCGATCAGGTGGGCGAAGGCCCTTGACTGCACCCAACTAGAGAGCCTGCAAATGTGACTGGCACTTCCAGAAGACCACGATGCTTGCAGAGTGCAGGCAGAAAGACTGAGAGACACCAACACTAGCATTGTTGCTGTTGTTGCTGTTGCTGCTGCTGCTGTATGTGTTGGGCTTGTGCCACACCTACATGTGATGCCAGAAGCAGAAGCAGTGTTGACCTGCCAGGATGGGATGAGAGCAAGCTTATCCAGCAGCACACACATGCTGCAAATCAGCTGCAGAAGCTGCGCACAGCTGAAACACACAGAGAGTCATCAGGAGAGGCAGCAAGGCAGCAAGCTGTTCATGTTGCTGCATGCATGATTGTCGGGGTGCTTGATTGGACATCACTCCAAGTCGACCGGATCTGCACTCACATGTCACCACTGTCGCAGGTGCTGTTCTTCATCCCGGCTGTCAGGAAAGCTATGCTGTCCATCATCCCTGAACCAGAGAAGGAGTTCAGCCTGTCATGCGAGATGTCCTTGCTGTTCAGGATGCTCTACACTGCAAGGGGAAGCGTCTGCCAAGCCAGCAACCTCTTCAGGTCAGTGCAGCTTATGGTTTGTCCATGTTGACCAGCACCCTTGCTCAGTATATGTGATCCATGCTGTGACTTCTGCGCAACAAAGCACATGTGGAAGCTGAGTGACTCGACTGCAAGAGTGCTTCTTCTGAACCGTATTTGCACGGCCTGACATCTCCTGTTTTTCAGATCTTTGAGTGATATTCAGGTCAATCGCAGGCAACATTACATGCTGCACATGCTCTGTGACATGGCTCAAACACACAGAAAAAGACTTCAAGAGTTGCAATAGATAGGCATATGATGTCATATGTCAAATAGTATGTGCAGCATGCTTTTGTCGTGTGTCATTGACTACGCTGCTGCTATGTGAAGCTACAGCCTATGCAACATGCAATGAAGTGAACATGTTATAGCATGCAAAGCTGTGTGGTGATGTTGGCCTCACTCAGACTTGTCATCAGAATGCAAACAGTCTGTGTTCTGCTGGCAGAGCATTGAGGCAAAACAAGGAGGCAGCTGCCTTGGGGCTGCTGGAAGGGCATGCCCAGCAAGGGCCCAGGGACAAAGACATTGAGGTGCTGTTCATACCTTCTGTGCACACACCTGCTGCCGCGTTTTGTAGTAAGGGCGTCATCATTAAAAACTGGATCCTGCTTTGGCAAGTTGAACAGCCTGGATTTCTCCTAGACTCTTAACAGCTGACCTGAGCAGCCACGTCTGGCTCAGTGTAACTCCTGCTTGCCATTGTGTGTCCCATCGCATGAGGTATGACCATGTTTTTGCAGTGCCCAAAGATGTTCAGCATAGTCTCAGTTTGCACTGCCATGCAGCCGAATTTGGATTGTAGACGTGCTGAGTCTGACTGATCTACACTGGCAAATTTCCCACTTTAACATAAAGCAGGCTATTCTGGTAGTTACCATGTGGGTCAATTTTCTGTGTTGACTTGGTGGTAATAGGCATGTTGGTACAAGGGTACGGCTACAGTACATGGCCATGTCCATGGTTAACACCAATACTTTACAGGCTGCTGAGGCTAATGCCCCAACCCGTTTAGGGGCATCGGCTCTTGGGGCAATGAGGTTATGTTCTACAGGTGGAAACTCAGAAGGACCGATCCCTTCGCCGCCGCATCCAGTCCCTCCAGTGCTTCCTGTTTGAGCAGCTACATAGAGAGCTGACGCAGCCCAGCCCCAGCACCCCCCCTGGGTCTGGTCTCCCTGCCAAGGCACCCTCTGAGGCAAGCTTGCCGACCACCGAGGAACCCGCCACTGCACCAACAGGCGTCACAGCACCACCACTGCCGCGTGCCAGTCCTGATGACCATGTACAGCAGACCATGGAAGCAACTGCAGCAGCACCAGCAGCAGCAAATCAGCCCATGACAGCAGCAGGTCAGTCTAGGACAGTCAGCAGTGATGCAAGTGCAAGGCAGCAGAGCGCTTCCAGCAGTGAGCAGACAGCACAGCAGGCGGCTGGTGCGGACCCTGCCAGCAGGAAGAGCATCATTGATGCCACCTTTGGCTTGGCGGTACGGCAGCGCACCAAAGTCATGACCGGTGTCCAGACTGACAAGTTCAGAGAATCCAGGTCCTTCCAGGTATGTGCCTGTCTGCCTGGCTGCACCAGCCCCGGTTGCCGCTACATGTGCTTGCTTCGGTCTGGCATCGCAGTTCTGGACAGCTCAACATCAACTGCAAACAAACCGCGTCTGACAAGGAAAAGTGAACTGGAGCAAAGTTCAAGTGGAGCTGCATCACAGTCAACACATGCAAGCCTGCCCAGGTAGTCCACATACAAAGGCAGTGGCAGTGACTTAGGCATGCTGCTGTTGGCTTGAGCAACAGCACAGGGAAAGATGGTGACGCTCATGGAGCCTGACAGTTTCAGATCCTGTTCAGGTTGAGCTACATTACCCTCCAGCAAAAGAGCGTCCACCAGTACAGTCGGCAGCAGTGAGTGGGGCCAGTCCCAAGGCTGCTCCTGCTGGCAAGTCCAAGAGACCTCGCTTTTGTGATGTGCTGGCTCGCTCACTCAAGCCTCAAGCTGACCTGAGGGCCTGGTTTGATGAGCAGCTTGGCTACCAGCCGGTGCAGCAGACCAGGATTCCCCTCAACATGCCCAATGTAAGCTGTCTGCCTTCCCCTTCCCCTTCCCCTTCCCCTTCCCCTTCCCCTTCCCCTTCCCCTTCCCCTTCCCCTTCCAGTCTCATCCTTGTCTGAAGGCACTGCATTGACAAATGAGTGCGATCTGACCATTCTACATTGCTACAGAAGAGGCCTCGCACATTGCATACATCCAAGGCGTACGTCACACTTTGGCAATGTCAATGCGCTGACAAGTGATGGTGACACGCAGGTGCTGGCCATGACATGTGGCTTGACTGATGGCGCTGACTTGGCATGGTGGCAGCCCTGGCGCACAGCTTCTACCCACCGCCCCTGGCTACCCTGGGCCATCGCTGTCCAGGTCTGACCCTCCCTTGCCCCCAGGCCTTTTGCCCCCCCCACCCCCAACCCCTCTTTCAAGCCACCGCCTAGCCCCAATTGCTGTTTTGTGTGCAAGCCGCCATGCAGTATCACCTTTGCATGCCGTCCGCATGCAGCCAGTCTTGGCGTTGCACCAACTCCCTCGTACCTTTGTTACCTGAGTGCCTGACTGAGCTAGTAGGCCTAAGGTACTGGTTTTTGCAATAAAGAGTGGAAACACAGGACAATGTGACTTCCCTGTTCGGCCCACATGGTCAAAGTCACGATTGATGAACAAGAGATGGCTGGTGCTGCTGATGCAGGTTCATGTAGATGAGTGGAGAGTGGAGGTGCAGGAAGGCGAGAGGTTCCAGGACATGTTCAAGCAGCAGCATGATGCACCTCCAGATGGCACAGTAGCCAGGTCAGCAGGTCTTATTCAGCATTGCGGTCAGTGAACATGCTCAGCATGGTCAAAGCAGCAACTGTACTCTGCTCACAGGTTTGGAGCATATTAGCAATGCAGCCTCAGCTTTTTGGTACTTTAATGGCGTTCTGGGTCAATGGTGGCACTCTAATGAATATTGCTGGAAGTGCTAATGTAGTTGCCAGACACTTGTGACATCCACAAAGATACGGTCAATGAAGCATGCTTGTACATGTTTGTCAAGAGTCTGGTCAGAAGACAGAAACTGCAACGCTGACTGTGCTTGACAGATTCAGATGCTACATCAAACCCTGTGATGCTATTCACACACTCTATACGGGATGCAGGGCGGTGTATGAGCTGACAGCAGTGGTGGCCCATGTCGTAGATGCAGCTGAGAACAGCCCTGCTGGAACAGCCCCAGAGGGCCATCTGGTGGCGCACGTCAAGGTCTGGCCAAACCCACACCCCACCCTCCCTGCCCCCTATCTGGCCCCGAGCCAGCTTGTAGAGACAAGCATCGTGCACTGACATGTGGAAGTCTTGTTCTGCTGCTGTCAAGGACTGTTTGCAGCAGTTGGCTGCTGTGTTGCACTTGCTGCTCGATGTTGCTGTAGTATGAGTGTCATTTCATTCGCCTTCCTCAATTACTTGGTGCACTCGGTGCAGGTGAACGCAAAAATTGACACTCGCGCATGCTCACAGACTTTTTGAAGCACATTACACCAATGCTGTTACATGTTTTCCTGGCTTGAATCAATGGAAATGCTGCGTACTGCTACAAGCTGTTTGTGTTTGTGCAGGTATTGACTCAGGATGTGGACAGCCAATATGGCATTGCCCATTCCCCCATTGGACCTTCCCTCAGCCAGAGCCCACTTGCCTTTCGCCCCTTTGGACCTGCCCCTGCAGGACCTCCCAGTGCCTACAGCTCTGCCCTTGCCAGAACTGCCTCAGCCTGTAACAACAGCAACATATCTGGCACTGCCTTGGCACGCACTGCCTCTGCGACTGGCAGTGGCAACGTCTCCAGGCTTAGTGAGAGCACCAGCAGGGAAGAGGTCACAGGTGTCAGCGATGGGCTGACAAGGGTTAGCAGTGAGGTCACAGGAGTCAGCAGTGGTGAAGTGATCATGGCTGCACAAAGCTCCCAACAGAGCTTGACAAGCCTACCGGAAGAAGACAAGCGTCACCAGTCTTCAGTGAGTTTGACATCAGATGTTGACAGCTTGCCTGGCAGTGATCCTGCTGCAAGCCAGCCGTCCACTGAGGGCAAGAGCACAGTAGCAGAGCTAGACATGACTGTTACAGCTTCAGCACCGTGTGAAGCAGCGCAACAGAACGCAGCGTCGGGTGATCAAGCAGACACAGGCGACTTGCAGTTCCAGGCGGGCCAGCTGTCCGCCAACAGTGTCCTAGCAGCTGGCCCAGCAGCTGCAGCAGAAGGGGTGCAAGCAGCCGACAAGGCACAGGCTGCTGCACCCAATGACGCAGAGCTGCAGCAGTCCATGGATGCAATGCTGAATGGGGAAGATCAAGCCATGCAAGAGTCCCTGGCTGCTGCAAATGCTGCTGGTGGTGAACCTGTGGGCGACTTCCTCCCTTCCAGATCTTCTGGCCTGCAACTGTTGTCAACAGCGGAGCCTAGCTCCAGTCACATATCGCCAGCTGAAGAGGAAGCAGCAGCCTTGGCAGCTGGTGCTTTGCCTGCAGGGGATGTTGGGCCAACAAATGATGAGCCATCAGCAGAAGCTACAGGGAGCAATCAGCAGCCTGGTTCAGAGCCTGCTGATGGGCCTGCTTCAGAGAAGAGCAACGGCTCTGGCCAGATTGCTGACAGATATAGGTTCGTGCTTGCTGGATACAACTCCGCCTCATCATAATGATGTGTTGGTCATTATGGTACAGTATTTCTTGTCAGCACCGTCTGGCCCGGCAGTTAGAACCTCTAAGAGGACCCAATGACCACAATATGAAGGGGCCGTAAGCAAACTCAACAGTGATATCACACCTTGGAGTAACTATTTCTCCAATCTTACCAAAAGATCATAAGATTTGTTACTCAAGTACGTTACGCTTGACGTATAGACTGACCCTCGCTCCCTGTTCTCCTCCAGAGAGATCTTCTGGCAGGAGCCACAGCCATGTGTGTGCGTGTAGGAAGCTGAGCTTGGTTGCACCACCTGCATCAGTCACGGGCCTGAGCAGTGCCTCCAGTCGGCACCTGTCTGATGGGCAGCTGCCCTCCCCCTCCACCTCCAGTCCTGCCTATCGCCGCCCGGACTGGCTCCTCTTCAATGACTTCTCCATCACCCCCTGTGCGCCTGCTGAGGTCCTCACCCTGTTCGGCAACCAGAAAGTGCCTTGCCTGCTGTACTACTCCCGGGTGAGTCTGAGCCTGCCTTCCAATCTGTGAGACTTGAATGATGCAAGAGGCAGGTGTAAAGCAACCACATGACCATGCGAAGCTACCTTGTTCAAACTTTTGCTGTTTGTGCTGCCCATATCTCCTCCTTCTGTTAATGTCTGCTACCATAGTGTTGTTGCTGCCCCACAGAGCGGCAAGTTTGATGCAGGCATCAAAGCATTTGCTTCTCTCTTTCCTCATGCATGTGTTCCAAGCCCGGCACACCACTGCTGCAGAGATTGCAGATACAAAATGCAGATGCTGGCCAGTGATCTGCAATAAGTCGCTGCTGGTCATGATGCAGGTGGACAGGGCCCTGACCCCTGCAGAGGCCTCTGTACCCCCCGCCCCTCCCTCCCCTGTGCTCACTACAGAGTCCTTCCAAGCCCTGTGCTCAGGCCCCCCTGTACAGGGCCCCTCAGTCAAGAGGCATGCACGCAACTTTGAGCCTCTGAGCCCTGAGGAGCTGAAGGGACCAGGGCTGCTGCTGGGCATTGATGCCGAGTTTGTGGCCCATGCACCTGCTGAGAAGGTCATGCAAGGGTCAGCCCCTTCCCCACCTTTGTTTGTGTACTGCATGCACGTCAGCTTTGTTTCTGCAGCTTGCCTATGATGCTGACCTTGTGACACTTTTGTGCCTGCATGTTAACACCGCTATTGGCCTTGCTGCCTGCTGTACTGTAGCTACAGCTGTACAACATTCAATCAGAGGAATCTGCAGACAACAGAGTACCAGTGTGCCTCATGTCGCACTGACATCATGGGCAGCTGGCACAGCATGGTTCCTGGAGAGTACTCCACTGCTAAGCAAGCTGTTTTGTCATGATGGAGCACAATGCACAAACTCAGGCTGGCATATTGCAGCATTGCACTGACATGTTGTACCGGGTTGCAGGGGGGTTGAGGTGGAGGTTTGTAAGGCACGTCTGGGGTTGGCAAGGGTGAGTGTGGTGAGGGGAGAGGGCCCTGCCGCTGGCAGCCCTGCCATTGATGATTACATCCGCAGCCTGGAGCCCATCTCTGACTACCTCACCAAATGGAGTGGCCTGGTCAGTTGCATAGCAGTTGCTGTCATTTGGTCGCCTGCCTGCACGTCTGTCCATTCAGGCAGTGAATCCAAAACCGAAACTCTCAAGCATGCCTTTAAACGCATCCCAGTCAACCTTTGCTTGGTCCAGACCGCATCCCATATGTTGTGGCATTACCAAGAAGGACATCTGCATGTTGCACTGGGAGTTTTGTAGACCCAGGCATAATTTTTGCACTGAGACGTCACTGTTCAGAGTCAAGCACCCTGTCAGTCACTGATCATGCCTCAAATTCACTACTGAGCTACAGTGTCAAGCTCACACATCCAAACCTCATCTTCTCTCCTCCCCACCCTTGGCACAGGATTGGTAGCAAGTCTTGGTGTGCAGGTGCCGGGTGATCTAGACCCCAAGGTGTCGCCCCACTACCTGACCACCATGAAGAAGGCCTACCTGAAGCTGCGCTACCTGGTGGACTCTGGCTGCATCTTTGTGGGCCATGACCTGCGTCATGACTTCAAGTCCATCAATATCATTGTGCCACCTCAGCAGGTCATCAACTGCTTGCTTGTTATTGCTGTGATTGTGCCCTTTCAGAAGGGTGCACCAATGCCTGGATCCAGCCTCAACTCTGCCATATGTTTCCATCACTGCATTTTGTACTGTTGCCTGATGTGCAGCTGCTGCATATGTTGATGGCAGCATGATTGACATTGCATGGTCATGGAGCTTCCTGCCAGCCCATGGACATCGCAGCCAGCTTGTCATGAAACCTTGTTTTGCATCAGCACCCAACCAACATTTGTGCCTGGCTATGGCTTCCACACCTCAATCACAATGACTGCTGCAATGCAAAGGCCTTTAGCCGCCTAGACATGACATGACAATGGCAGTGGTTTTTTGCTGTTGGCTCTCTTGCAGTCTGTGTGGCACACACTACTACTGTGTGTGAGCAGCAACATCGACCTGCACATAACTTTTTCAAGGCTGCTACTGCATGACAGGTGTGTAGCACAAGCTTGTACTGCCATTGATGGTACAGGTGATTGACACCGTCTTCCTGTTCCACTTCAAGCGGCAGCGCAAGCTGAGTCTGCGCTTTCTGGCGGGCTATCTGCTTGGTGAGGACATTCAGCAAAACACCCATGACTCCATCGAGGACGCACGCACAGCTGTCAAGCTATACCAGGTGGGTCTGTGTGCACAAGTTTCAGTGGGTCAAGCTTCAAGAGTGTTAGGTGCACAACGCATATTTGTATCCATTCCAAATGCGGTACATGGTTCTTCTGACTGCCCATGAACCATGGTCATCTAAACCAATCTTGGATGAACAGTCCATGTGTGTCACCTGCTTGTGTGTGGCTCACATGGGAACACATCCAAGTATCTGTGCAGAAGTACAAGCAGCTAGTGTCAGAGGGAAGGTTTCAGGAAACACTGCTGGAGATGTACCGCTGGGGGAAGCAACATGCCTGGGACCCCCTGGCCCTCAGGCCCCCCACCCCTCCCGCTTGATTTGAGAAAGCAACCTCTCACTCAATGTATTGGAGCAGCAGCAGAGTTGAACTGTTTTTGCTTCAAGCCAGTGCAACAATGACACATTCATTCTTGTGCGGTTCAAGCGTGTGACGCATACATGCTTGTATGAACGTCTACATAGCTTCTGGCAAGCACTTTTGCAGCAAGCTGTGTAGCAGCATGATCATGCCGTGTGTTGTTCCGTTTAGATTCACGACATTAGCTGGTGACGGTGTATGGTCGCGGTGTACAGCTCCCTTACGCGGTATGCAGTGTAAGGCCTCAGGGCAATAAGGAAGTGATCTTATCGGCAACGCGAGGGGGTCAGAATCGGGCTTGATGAGGTCTGATTGTTTTGGACTTGCGTGTGCTGTCGCTCATCGCCAACATGGCTTCTTTTGGAACAACTATATACGCGAACGCTTTGCACGGTGCTAAGGCATTCGAGCACACCTGCCCAGTCGCCAATATGAACAGCAGACAGATCAGTGGACTGCGAGCAAGCACAAGCTCTGCAGGCCAGTTCGCTGGTCAGCGTCTGGCATTCAAGGCACAGAAATGCAAAGCCAGCCGCAAGGCAGCCGCATTGTCAGTACGCGCTGTCAAGGACGGCACGGTATTGGATCGCCCCCTGAGGGTTGCTGTCGTGGGTGGTGGTCCATCCGGAGCTTGCACAGCGGAGACTCTTGCTAAAGGCGGCATTGAGACATATCTGCTGGAGCGCAAGATGGACAACTGCAAAGTAGGACATTGTTTCAGCCGTGCATGCCAGATTACTGCCAGTGTTTTATTTAGCATATTCACACCTTCCGGCTGTGCACACATGTCGACTTGACAACCCCTCTGCGGTGCAGCCCTGCGGAGGAGCCATCCCTCTATGCATGATCGACGAGTTTGACCTGCCAGCAGACATCATCGACCGCAAAGTCACCAAAATGAAGATGATTTCCCCAAGCAATCGCGAAGTCGATGTAGGCAAGACTCTCAGTGAAACTGAGTACATTGGTATGTGCCGAAGAGAAGTAATGGACGACTTCCTGCGTCAGCGTGCAAAGAAAAATGGTGCCAAGGTCATCAACAGCCTGTTCATGAAGTTTGAGAGACCTCAAGGAGAGGAGGGCCCTTACAAGCTGCACTTCAACAACTATGACGCAGGCGGCAAAGTTGGCAAGCCTGACAGCATTGAGGTCAGCGTTGGCAACTCTCAGCCTCTTCAAATGACAGCATTGTTTCATGGCAATCACCCAGGACGCCTACCTGACCACTCCTCCCTGTGTGTTGCCGAAGAGCATTGTACCTTTCACAATCTTTACAAGTGCGGGTTCAGTGTATCTAAAGCCACACACTGCATGTCTCTGGTCTTCACCTGGCAACTTGCTGACATTCTGCTATTTTGTGTTTCAGGTGGATGCAGTCATTGGTGCTGATGGCGCTAACAGCAGAGTTGCAAAAGAGATTGATGCTGGTGAGTACGACTATGCCATTGCCTTCCAAGAGCGAATTCGCATTCCAGATGAGAAGATGGATTACTACAAGGACCTAGCAGAGATGTATGTTGGTGACGATGTGTCACCAGACTTCTACGGCTGGGTGTTCCCAAAGTACGACCATGTGGCTGTTGGGACTGGGACTGTTGTCAACAAGACTGCAATCAAGCAGTACCAGCAGGCCACCAGAGATAGGTCCAAGGTATGACATAGGCTGCTCTTGAACACAGCTCTCTTTGCACAGGGAAGCAATGCACTTGACAAGCACTCTGCACATAGCTTTGAGAACTTGTTTTGCGCATCAATCTCAGCACTACACCAGAACAGCTGTTTGCATCGCAACATCACAGTGCTGCCTAGGCCTGATATACGCTGTTTGCATGTACAAGGTCTTCATACTTGGTCTTGACAGCTGATGCATTATTCATGTCATTGGTAAGCCTTATATGCAACTTTGCCTCAAGGTCTTGCTGACAATGAACCGGTCAGTGAACTACACTTGAATCTGCTGCCAGCCTACTCTACCAATCTACTGCTGAAGTCCACTAGCCAAGGCTTTTTCAACCAACTTTGAGTTTGCCTGGTTCAGGACAAGACCGAAGGTGGCAAGATCATCAGGGTGGAGGCTCACCCCATTCCCGAGCACCCCCGGCCTCACAGGTGCAAGGGGCGTGTCACTCTAGTAGGGGATGCAGCTGGCTACGTCACTAAATGCTCAGGCGAGGGCATCTACTTTGCCGCCAAGTCTGGCCGCATGGCAGCAGAAGCCATCGTTGAGGGCTCACAGCAGGTCTGACCACAGGTTGCACTTTGGTGCATGCTGCAGTCGCAATGATTGTGTCTGGTGCAGCATGTCTTGCCAAGTTGATCACACAAACACTGCAAGGACCCTTGCTGCCCAGGTTGTGGAGCCTCAGGACACCTTTCATGGCATGCTGTAGATCTGTGTCAGTCGTCCTGCATAGTAAGATTGTACTTACAGCTTATGTCTTTTGTGCTTTCTTCAATCTCTTGTTTGACAAGGCTATGTCATCGAGATGAGTTGTGCAACTGCAGGGCAAGCGCATGATCAGCGAGGACGACCTGCGGGTGTACCTGGACAAGTTTGACAAGAAGTACTGGGCCACCTACAAGGTCCTTGACATCCTGCAGAAGGTCTTTTATAGGTCAGCAATCTGGATATGCCTTCGTGTTCCATTCTGCGCTTCGCATTGTCCAACTGTGTTTGGCATGACATGGATTGTTACATCTTTGCACAATAAGCGTTGACTGCCTTTGGTTGAAGCGGTGTCAAGCTGCATTTACACCGTGACTTGTGGTGTATCAGCGTGCACAGGTCTCATAACCATTATGCTTTTGCTGCAAGATCCAAAGCTGGTATTTTGATTTGCAGATCCAACCCTGCCAGAGAGGCATTTGTGGAGATGTGTGAGTCTGACTATGTTCAGAAGATGACATTTGACTCGTACTTGTACAAGACAGTTGTACCAGGAAACCCGCTTGATGATGCCAAGCTGTTGATCCAGACTGTTGGCAGTTTGCTCAGAGGCAATGCACTCAGAGCAGGAGCCAAGAGCGTCAGCTTTGGTTCTAGGAACGAGAAGGTGGCAGCTTGACTTTGCTTTTTGCTCCCATCAGGGTGAACTCTATCAGTGTTGATGGTCTGCAGCATGTATGTGTAGCTTCAGCAACCACATGCCTTTCTGTGTGCTGTTGTGAAGACCGGTAGTGCCCAAGTTTGAGAAGGCATTCACCAGTGCCATTGCGCAACAAGCCTTGCAAGTTTATTTTATTCTGTGTGTGTTTTGCGATTTTGTTTGGTTCTTTCTGTGCTCAGCACACTTACTCCTCATCAGAGATAGAGTAGGGCCTTGTTCAGGTTCCATCCAGTCAGCAGCTGTGTATTTCGACGTGCCATAGTTTAGACAAGTCCACACTATGCTTGTGAGCTGCCTTCCCAGATAGCACAGCCCCTCACAGAACTATGCACCTGTCATGGTACACTGTCATGATGCTTTTTTACCAACTCTGTCAGTAACATTGAAGTTCCCACTTGGGTTGTATGCATGGATGACAAGCGTCTGTCAACAGACATGTACATGCAGTATGGGGGGGTGCACAGCAGTCAAGGCAAACCTCAAGAAGCATTGGGCAGTAGATATGCTTGCGTGCCTTGCACAAACGGGCTTGCACCCGTTGAGCCAATAACTGTGATGTTTAACAGTGCTACATGAAAAACAGTTTGTCCGTACTAGAACTACTAAATCCACACAAGGAAATACAAGCTGGACTCATATCAGCACATAGCCTTTAACTAGGACATGTTGGGCAACCTGTCATCTGTGGGATCTAATCAGAAAAAGGAGCATCTCATGTACACATGCATATGTATTCATTCAGTGGTGGGTCAGGGTGCTGCTCCCCCAGCAGATGCTCAGTGATACAGGTTTGACATTTTCTCTAATTTTGGACATGAGATGTCTAGGCAGCCACCTTGGCCATGTGGTGGATAAGGTCTACTACACGCTTGCTGTAACCCCACTCATTGTCATACCAGGACACCAACTGCATACAGGACAGTCGGTTGGTAGCAGCTCAGACACAGCAGAAGCCAGGTATCAAATCTTGCAGTTCTGCACATGCAATATCGTGTGCAATGCACAAATCGAAGTGGGCGCAAAGACCGTTGTCTGTGACACAAACTGCTGGGCAAAGGACAGTGGGACGATGCACGCAGCCTTTAGACACTTGCAGCTGCTTGCTGTGAGGACCAAATAGCCTGGCAGGTCTCCTGACAGATGTTACCTTAACAAAGTTGGGTGAGAGCTGGATGCCAGCCTTGGAGTCAACAATGGAGGAGCGGGGGTCATGCTGGAAGTCAGTGGACACCACATCATCTGCTGTGTACCTGCACCACCACACTGTGCCTGGAGACATCTGATTTTGCTAAATTTCATGCAACATCACTCAGAATCTGAACAACATGTTTGAAGTTGTGCTATTCAGGGCTGAGCATGATGGTAAAAGCATGGTCATACGCTCACAGTGCTGCAAGTGTTATGTTGCAGCCTGCACAACAAACTATTTTACCGAAGCTGCTGAGGTACAAGCCAAAGCAAGGCGGTGTGTTGAGGACGCGTGCAGCATTGACAGCAGATGGTAAAAGAGCAGCAAGGCTTACCCTAGGATACCCTTCATTTCATGTTCTGAGGCATCCTTGAGCTTCTGCATGATGGTCTTGTACTCAGCGCCCTTGGTGAGCCTGACTGTGAGGTCCACCACTGACACATCCTGAGTGGGCACGCGGAATGCCATGCCTGTCAGCTTGCCATTCAGCTCTGGAAGCACCTGCAGCATCAGCCACCCCAGCTGCACGTTACTTAAAAGGGTTTGGTGCATGATGGAGCACATGACATGTGGAAGGGGGTATGACTCTGCAACTTTAATCGCTGCCTCCCACATCAATCGCTCGTGGACATGACAATGGCCGTGTAGCTGAGTCATAAGCAGCTGCTCTGTCTGAGCGTATTTGTGTGCAGTGGACAGCTAATGCTGCTAATCTGCATTCACTGCGTCTGTCCAGCTTCAACACCAGCCTCAATGCAGCAAGCATGTGTGAGACTGGGTTGACATTTGGGGTTACAGGATGGGAAATAAAGGTGACCTTGCCGACAGCCTTGGCAGCACCAGTGGAGGAGGGGATGATGTTGGCGGCAGCCCCCCGCCCACCCCTCCAGTCCTTCTTGGAGGGGCCGTCTACAGTTTTTTGAGTAGCAGTTGTGGCATGCACAGTGGTCATCAAGCCCTCCTCAATGCCAAACTCCTGGTGTACAACCTGAGGATGAGACAGCCATACAGTGTCAGTACAAACCTAGTCATGTAAAAGGACAAAACGGCCGTATTTGGGGTTTATATGACCGAGTGAATATGATGCCACAATTTAACACTTGAGGGCTTGCAGCACTGGGGCCCAGATGTCTGCCTGCAACACCATGCCAATTGGGTTATTGGCATGGTGTTGCAGGCAGACATGGCAGCAGCTTGAATGCCCTTGTTGGCTGTAATGGTGCATCAACTGCTATAAAGCTAGATGCAGCTATGCAGTCCTTGGCTTGCTTGTTTGAAGCTTGATTTAGACTGGCAGTGAAACTTGCAAGCGCAGCAGGTCGTCCAACACCTAGGGCTGCCCAAGCAAGCTTTTGGCAAGCAGCTGCGCAGATTGCAGCCAGCAAAGCAAAGAATCTGTCTAGTAGAGTCTGCATACCTTGGCTAAAGGCGCAAGGCAGTTGGTTGTGCATGAGGCATTGGAGACCACATGGTCCTTGTCTGGGTTGTACTTATCCTCGTTTACGCCCATCACAAACATGGGAGCTGCATGCAGACAAACTGTGCGTCAGCACAACTGTGACAGCTGTTCCACGTGCTGCAGCCATACTGACCAGATAGAGACAAACTTTCAGATGCGTATCCTGTCTGTGGCAGCTGGAATGCAGTCATGGGGCAAGAAGCCACAGTCCCTCAGAAGCGTGTGGAATTAACCGGTACATGCTGTGCTGCTGATGAGACACCCACATGCAGATAGTACACAACAGTAGCAGTGTATGAACTCACCATCTGCTGAGGGGGCAGAGATGACAACCTTCTTGGCTCCTCCCTTCAAGTGAGCTGACGCCTGTAGTTGGCAGATGCTAAGCGATGCACATCTGTGGGTAAGCATGCTTAGTGGCACAGTGATTGCACATGCAAAAATGATGCAGGGCTCTTGTGCCTACCTTGTCAATGGTTGTGTAGACACCAGTAGACTCACAAATGACATCTGCTCCTGCCTCACCCCATGGTATTTGTGAGGCATCCCTGCAGACGCAATGATAAATTGCTAAAGCAACGAGCATGACATATGCAGCTTTGCTTGGTACGAGCATGCAGTCGGTAAAAGAAGGCTTACATGTTGCTGAAGGTCTTGATGCTGTGGCCATCAATGTGTAGGCCATTCTGCACACAATGATCCACAGGTCACTGCTGTGGATACATGATTGCACAAGCAGATCCTTGCCTGCTCTCAAAGGCACCATCTGAGACATGCATCAGCGATGCCACAGGTGCAGCACACCTCGTCTCCAGTTATTTCTCCAGGAAATCTCCCGTGAACAGAGTCGTATTTGAACATGTAGGCCATATACTCGCCATCAATGAAAGGGTCATTGATAGCAACAACCTCGATGTCATCGCTTTCCATAGCTGCTCTGGTCACCAAGCGGCCAATTCTGCCGAAACCTACGGAGCGTATGTGCCTCAGATCGGGTGCAAGCAGTTTGCGTGTAGCGACCGGCTTTGTGCTCACCATTGATACCGATTTTGACCTTTTCCTTGCTACTTGAAGATGTGGCCTGAGGTGGTTGGTCAACAGCAACAGCATTGATGCTGGCGTCTGCTCTGACGTTTACGGCTCTCACTGGGGCTAGCAGTGTTTGTGGCTTGCGAGCGCTCAACTGAGCGCGACTGTGGGCAGTCAAGTTGCATTGACGCAAACTTTGAGCCATTTGTGGTGCTCTGATCAGTCCGCTGGAACCTGCGAAGCAACAGTACAGGCATCGATGCATTACTGATGCACGGCATCGGTACGACTGCACAGCTTATAGAAGACTGCATACCGCGAATGGTGAACGCCATGATGCCGAAGAAGGTGCAAAGAACTTCGATGTGTAGGGATCGCAAATTTCGCTGAGGATCTGCAAGTGAATGTCCGCTTGACTTGTGAGACTGCTGCTTGAACGGCTGTTGTACTTCATTGCATAATAGATGTTTGGACGGAAATGGTTTATTCGTTCTCGGTCGTTGAGCTTGAGAGACCAAAACCAGCCTCGGGAATCTAGAAATATCTGCGATAGTTGGTGACCTGTCGTCCTGCTTGCTCAGTTTGGATAAAATGCCCAGGGCAATATTGCAGTCAGCAAACAGCGGACAACGGCAAGCAAGATGTGTGGAAAAATCGGGAAGAAACTCATCATATCCAATTGCAATCAGGGATCCACCATGTAGGTGAGATCTTGCACACACCTGTCTTGATCACTGCGGCATCTTGCAATGTAATCATGGTCAGCATTCCAGCAAGCCATGACCAGTGCAATTGTGACCGTGACATTGAATGTATATCACAAGTCACACAGTGACCATTCAGGGTGCACTTTAACAGAGTGTCCTTTGACCCAACCTGTGCACAGCACTTACATGATGATGCAGCGATTGCCCTTCTACAACTACATTACATAGATATAGTTGCAAGCTGTGCCCAACCCTCCAAAATAGCCTAGCAATACACATACTGAAAATCAAGCAACAGTGCCGCTACATGAGCAGACGCTTGTCAGATACACAATCTGAGCACAGTTGCCACTCAGGCAACCTGGACGAGGCAAATAAATGCAATTGCAAGCGGCATTGCTCTGTCGCTTTGCATGCTGACGGGACAGCAGATCACACAACATGAACATAAGGCAGCACATAAAATACTGTACATGACTTCTGGCGTATCTTTATACGGCTAATTTAGCATGATTGGCTCAACAAAAACTTCACAAAAGCACCAACAGCACAATCGGATGGGCTGCTGCTGCTTTGGCTACATGATGTGTGTACAACACAAGGTTTTCCCATCTGCTGTAAAGACCAGTGTCTAAGGGAGGAGACTGCAGTGTGCATCAGCGCAGCGCTGTCATTACTTTGATCAGCTCATCCATCTGATCCTCAACAGCGTTGGCGCCTCCATCAGCAGTTGTTGCGTATCTGTGCCGCAAGCCAGAGCAGTCCCCATTGCCTGCCGCACCCTGTGCGCCATTCTCATGTCCCTCGCCTGCCAATGCTGACAAGCTGTCATTGCTGACATGGCCATTGCCATTGCCAGTGCCAAATTGGTGAGACTTTCTCTTTTGAGGTAGGTTATGCTGACACTTTTGGAAGAGGACACCAGCTAGCAGGTACCAGCTGTCGGAGCAGAAGGCTTTCCCTTCATCTCTCATCTTCCATATCCAATTCTTGACCTGCAGTGGTACAGCTAGGAGTCTAACTTGGCCATGACAGCAAGATCATGGCACATGCCCATGGACAAGGCATACCTTTTTACATGCAGGTTTGCCAACATGCGCAAACACCCAAGCATGCCACGCGCTGCACCTACCTGATCAGCTTCAGATCCATTGAGCAACTGACATGTCATGCAGAAAGAATTGCCTGTCAGCATGTCAAACAGCCTTGCAACAGCACAGCAGCATCACACAGCAGTAAAGAGCATGCTTTCGCAGGATCCTGGGATGCTCTGTAGCATCCAGCACACATGTCTGGTTGAGACTGTACAAGGCAGCCAAAGATGACTACATAGCTTAGGTACCTTGGGTTCAGAGCTGTAGTAGCCAAACGGCATGGGAGTAACCATGAAGTCAGTCACTTGATAGCCGTGATTCCTGGCATGCTGTAGGGTGTCCACAGGATTGGCGTAGGATGAGATCAGCAGAATGGCACTGTCAAAGCCGAGTGTCATCAGGTCCTGCAGCAGCAATGACTCTGCTAATTGCAAGTCACTGACAGCATGAGTGCGTACATCAATTAAGCCATTGTCTCGGTGGACCATGGTCTTGGGCTGCTGACGGACAGAAGTGTGAGACTTCAGGATAAATTCTACGATACTGTACAGTTGACGTGTGTGCCAAGCGCATGCAGCGTCAGATGGGTCCGTGCCTGCTGCCTGCAGTGTGTGGAGCTGCATTTATGTATAAGTTTGCAGTTGTAGGCTTGTTTGTGATGCTCACCCTGGTCAAGTTTGCGCCATCCTCGCCACCATGCAGAGCTGGCATCAGAATGTTGTTGTCTGGGGCAGGAATATAAGGTGGGTTGGCAATGAGACAGCTGGCTGGTATGTCACGCATTCCTTGAAAAAAGCAGCTGTTATGTATCTGCACCAACACACAACTGTATCAACATTGGCAGATTGAGTGCTATAGCTATTATAGGTTATTACAGCTATCATAGTGCTGCAATCACATGCCTGTTGTTGTCATGGGCTCAAAGATCTGCCAGGGTGGGCAGTGAATGTAAATCAGCCAACCACTTGTACTCATGCACATGCTGAGTCTTGGTGCAAATGTACACCGCATGCAGCATTGCTGCACAGATCTGCAAGTCTAGACCTGCCTTGTATCGGCTTGAGACATGAGTCTCAGTTGCCTTGGAGTGTGCCAATGCCGCGGCCTTCTTGTTGAGCTCAAAGCCATGGATGACTCCTGAAAACTGGCTTTGAACCAGGCAGCCAATGACAGGACTCCCGTCCCCTGAACCAAACTCAATAATTGTCTGGTTGCTGCTGCTGTTCTTGACCAGCAGCTTCTCTAGGCACTGGCTGTAGAACTGAGACTCCTCATCGCAGACGAAAATGTCATTTGGTGTATGCCTGAATCAACACTGCGAATGTCGTAAATGTGTACAGAGCGGCTTGCGCTGACGGAAGACCAATCGGTGCAGCAAGGCTAGATCTATAGATCTGCAAAGCTCCAGATCTGCAGTCGGCTATGAGTAGCTTTCGCACCTGCTGTTCGGTTCATGCGCTGGCGCGCTTTGTCGCGGGATAACTGTGCCAACAGCCTGAGTTTTGAATAGTGACTTGGGCAACGGTGACCTCGCAGATCTGCCCCGACCACCAGCGGGTGAAATCGAAGCATTGGCGCGCGAGTCTGGTAACATTGCGGGGCGTCGATTTACAGTCGAGTGGCTAGTCGGAGTGGCACGTATCTGGATGCCGACGCAACGAACAGCGTGCGGAACTTCGGCTGTTGGGCTCTGCATACGCAGTACGCTGACCTGATCCAGGCACAAGAACACGCTGTTGCAGCGCTCAGCCAGAATTCGAATGCACAGCAGGCAGGCGGACGGCGCAATGCAAACGGTACTACTGAGTCTCACCTCGCAACCGAACAGCAACCAGGCCCAATTTCGGCTGAACCAAGAAAGCTTGCCAAGTCAAGTGGACGCGGTTAATTTGCGGACGAAGCGCACAATTGAGGGCACCAAACTGCGCCGGCGACCCAGAGGCATACACTGCGACAGGATGGGCGCTTGTGGTCAGGCAAGCAGGCAGTACAGGCTTCAAGCTACTGCCAGTACAATAGGCATAGGTGCTGTGCGTCGGAAAGTACGTTCAAACTCTACACGTGCAGGATCTATCTACAGCTGACTGTATCTCAATCAAGCAATCAAACAAGTGCAGCTAATCATCATCCTTGAGAGCAGCCATGTCACCTTCACGTGGTTCTCAAGCCGCGATGTGCAGACATGACTGGGAAAGCACATCCTGCAGGCTGACATCCGTGCCACGTATCGGTGCTACAACTTTCTCGGACCTGACAAAATTGGCATACTGTGTATTGATGCACTGAAGCCGACGACCGTGTGAGAGCATCGGTGACACGCACCGCTTTGGCAGCAACAGAGCTGATCACCTGCAACTGCAAGATCCGCAGACCAAGTTGCCGCAACTTTCAATGCACAGTCACGCGCCGCATTGTGGACAACAAGTGATGTCTAGTACATCTTACAGCGTGAGTATCTCTTGCATTTCAAAGCACTGTACGCGTGACTTGTAGCTGAACCAGATCTGGCAACCAACTGAGTTGGCGTTGTTGCAGGCTCGACCGTTGTGTAAGGCAAGCGGCAGAAGACTGTCGCATTCCAGCCACGTACTACGTGACCTGGTATTTTGCCATAAGCACGGACAGCCGAAATCCTCGCGAAGCACCGTAACGCTAGCCAGTCAAATTGCAAATATCAACGCAGCTGCTGTAATAACTGCCCCTTCTACTGAGCTTGTGCCCAAGCCGGTCACATCAGTCCTGCATGACTTTGCCCGTTTCCAGGGGTTGCCTTCAATAGGTAATGAAGAACACTCTTTGTCTTGGCACCCCTTCAGGACCACTTACTACAAGGTTCATTTGCATTCTCAGGCACCAGCACAGACTTCTCAGAGGCAGAAAGGTGTTTCACAAGGCTGCTAGGTGCAGAGGATCTTGATGCACAGCTCAGGTATCGCTGGCAAATTTCATCATGCTCAATTCATACAGGTGCCTGCTCATTGAGGTGTTTTGCTGGCAGTCCATAGAGCTTTGTGCTGTTTGCAGATCAGATGCAGATCTCCAGCAAGCCGCTCATGTGCTAGAGGAGGCAGTAGCGGTGGCTACAGGCCGTGCCTTCAGCAACGCTGCAGGTCTGTGCCATATTATACGTCGGCACAGAATGTAGCTTGCATTCGGCTTGCACTACAGATGCTTCAATGGAAATCTTGTCTGCAGCAACAGGCTTGAAGATTACTCTTGCACAAGATTACTCTGATGAGACCTCTTGTGCATGCCATTCATTTGCAATGGTTGGCCGCTGCAGACAATGCAATCACACTGTCATGATGCTGAATTCCTTCTACAAACATGGTGCATCTGCAGGTGAAGATGCAGAAGCAGAGGCAGCACACCTGTTCCTGCAGCGCACACTTTACAGAATCAACAGGCTTGTGCTGTTCTGGTACGCCTGCTGCTTCTGTCCCATCCCATGCACACTCACCACCTAGGTGTCTGTTTGATTGGCTTCCAACAAATACTGCGCAATTGCTGCCAGACTCTGCCAATGCAGCTTGTACAGGTTGGCAACACATTGCAGCCTTCTCAATATTGGACAGTGGACAGAAAGCTCAGCAAATTCAAACACCTGTATAGCGACCGCCATGATTGTGAAGTTGAGATGCTAAACTTGTGAGTCTGTAGTCCAGCCTGAATGGCTATGGCTGCTTCACAGGTATGATGACCTGCGCAACTACAACAATGAGCGCAGCATTTACTTGGCACAGCTGCGGCACAGCATTGAGCAGCCCTGGCAGCAGTGGGAGACTGCCCATTTTGATGTGGATGCTTACAAATCCAAAAGCGTCGAAGAGGTGTTGATCTGGCACAAAACAAAAAAACTCTGCCATGTTGTTTAGCACTGCACATGGCAGATCAAGTTTCACAATTGCAGTGATCACATGCATCAGAGGGATAAGCTAAGTATGTCGTCGGGCACTTGCATTACAGCATAACTGCCTTGCCATCCGCAATGTATCTGTGTACCTTCAGGTTGGCAAAGGACAATGCTGACTGTGATTTGTTTTGCGTAACAGTCATTTAGCAGAGGCGTGGAGCGCAGACTTGGACAGTTGATCTGTATTGCCTGTGCTTGCGACCTTGTTGACAGCCTTAATGCCACCTGGTACATTCAATTGCCATCCTCCTATTTGATCAATGCTACCTGATTTCACAGCCAGTTTCAACTGAAGTGTGGTTTGTCTGCAGCTGCAAGACATGGTAAGGCGGCAGGCTGCACATGATGTGGACCCTCCTCTGGGTCAGACTGCATCATACATCAAGAATGAGATGACAACCGAGGGCTACCGGCACCTGCTGGCTGTGGGTGGGCTTGCCACCATATAACACATCACCTTGTCGTACCCTTCTGCAACTATACACCCATTCATGTCCATGCTTGCATTGTCTGTTGGTTACTCACTCACTTACATGTGATGCCATCGTTCATGAGCAGCTTGTACAGATCACATTCAACAACACTGCTGACAGGACACATCGCGCAACACGTAACCCATTAGCTGCAAGTTGACAAAATCTCACGACTTTTCAACTTGCCGCTGATGATTTCTCTGTTGTGTCGTGTGTGCTGTCACCAGTGTGGTTGCGTATGATCAGTGCCTGGCTTTCAAGCAGCCTTTTCTCAGGAGCTGTTCGCCTTGCTTTTGGTGGCAGTCCATCTGTGCTGGCATCAGTGAGCAAGCTGTTGCCTAGCCCTCAACTTTGCACTGTCAATGCACAATCCCAACCTGACCTGACACCTGTAAGGAGCAACAAAGTGTGTAGCATGAGCCCTCGATGGTAGCGTCACATCACATACAGCTGGTTTGTGCCTGTAGCTGATTACATCCTGGCGAGCAGGTATGCTGAGCCTGGTTCGAGAGTGCGTGGGTGCTTTGACAAAACTGTTGAAGGGCAACTGCAGGTTCAGTGGATGGTTTGGTGGAAGCCAGCAGGCAGAGCAGGGTGTGTGGTGGGGCAGCCAATGAGATCATGTGTGCCATCTTCAGAGTCCTCATGGAGGTCTGTCACATCCTTAGCTGCGGTCTATGCCATCGTGGGCGCCTTTTGCATGCATGCAACTCACATGATGGCTGCTTTTGCAGATGCTGTGTATGTCACTGTACACTTTGGCAAATGCCAATAGCTTTGTGCTGTGCACGCCCTTCAATAGGTGCTCACGAGAATTCTGCGGTTTGTGCTCAACTGGCTATTGTGCTGGCTGCCCTCCTTCAGGCGTTGGTATGCCTGCAAACAAGTTCATGTCAGTGAGAAGCAGCGTTTACAGCTAGCTTGCTTGTGCTTGAATAGTTTCTACTTGCAGTCATAGGCAACAGCTGCAACGGGCTTCCAAATCTTGCGCAGGAGTACGGGACTGGCCGATTCAACAAGAAGCACTCCACCTTCTTTGCCACCATGATGCGTGAGCTGGACCTGAATGTGGAGCCAGAGTTCTACTTTGACTTGGTGCCGTGGCAGAGCCTGGCCAGCATGAACCACAACTTCCTGCTCACCGAGCGCAGGCGCCACTACCTGCGCTACGCTGGCGGCCTCACCTTCTTTGAGGTGCTGTCTCTTGACTTGACTATCACGCAGATGTAGTGGCACAGGCAATCTTTGTTGCAGTCTGCTTGAAACATGCCAGTGTCACCAGCACTCCACCTTCTTTGCACTGTGCATTTGCGGCATGTACATGTGTTTGTCACACTCAGAGTCTGCTTGCAATCTGTAGAATAGTAATTGGTCCAACAGCTTGCAGCTTCAGGCATTTCACTTGATGTCATTGCCAAATGTAGATCCTGCTGGCATATGAGGGGCAAGTAATGGTGCCAGCGGCCAATTGTCTTGCCCTCTTTGTGACGGCTGCTGTGTACCTGACTCTGCAGCTTGTCATTGCTACATCCTGTTGCACATCCTCCAGCCTCCATAAGCTGTGCTACAGCATAACGATGCGTGCCAGCTTCCTGAACGATTGTCCTGAATTTATGTGGGTGGAGGTCTAAAGTTCGTCATAGATTGTTTAAAGCAGAAATCTGGATGCTGCAGGTGAACGGTCCCAGTGTCTACAGGTCATACTTGGCAGCAGCCCAGAGAGTGGGGCTGAGTGACAGCGCCTCTGGCTACTGGGAGCTGCACATCAAAGAGGATGAGAGACATGGCCGCCAAATGGTGGAAGATGTGGCTGTGCCCCTCATTGAACAGTAAGCGGCCTGCATGCGTTTACCATCTTTGCTACTCAGATCATCGCTCAGCATAGACACTCAGACTGTTGCCTTTCAAACTTTGCTACTTTGTTTGCCTGTTTTGTTTGCGTGTCTACATGCAGACTGCACATGACTTCTTGTGTGTGATAAGCCTGCTAGAGATCTGGCGTGAAATGTTTGGGGTTCTTGGCATGTCACTTGCTTTGTGCTTGGGCCCCCTCCAGCAATGCGACACAATAACAAAAACACGCAACGGCCAGCAGATCATGATGCAGCAAGCTGGTTGCGTCACCTGCTGTATCCTTCATGCGCGCCTTGCCGAGGATGTTCAGCATCAAATCTGTGTCAACTGCAGATATGGCGCGGATGGCTGGGAGGTTGTGTTTGGGTATGATCAAGAAAAGATGATGGGAGACAGAGCAGGTGCTGCGCTGCTCAAGGACCTCAAGGATGTTGATCAGAAGCAATGTACTCCTGCCATGTCAATGACATAGCTTGGCTGTGCTGCTGCAACGACCAAGCTTGCTGGATGGTATATGATGGATGCTGTGTCACAACCTCAATACTTCGTTCTGTCACCCACTTTGTTTGCAGCTCAGTCTGGAACTCTCAGCTGCGTCTTCTGTAGAATATGTTGGCAAATAGCTGTAGGTGCATCTCAGGTGCAGTTGCCCTGATCCTTGCGTGCAGGCTATCTCGTGCTGCTAAAAGGTGTATGCTTGCTGAGCCGTTCATTCGGTGTGGACTTGCTATTCCATGTGTCAATAATAACAATTTGTCGCAATCTGACTGAGTCAGCACAAATTTGCAGATCAATGTATACAAGTTGCATTCTGCATTGTTTTGGGATATCTGCAGTCAGTGCAGACTTGAAAGATCGAACTGCCAAGAGCTGGATGGTGGCCACACTTCGGCGATGTTGGCAGTTGCCCTCTTGCAGCTCTGTGCGTTTCACCAGTGGATTTACGACCTGAGCTTACATGTGGTGTCGAAATTACAGAGACTGGTCCGCATGGCACAGTTGCATGGTGTTGCATGCCCATGCTGAACTAATGGAAGTGGTCAAGACCAAGTGAGGAGTGTTTGACATGATGTTGGCAAGGCAGTGGGTTGAGATTCATGATCTTCTCATCGCAACGCCTCGCCAACCAGCGGACTGAGTTGTTGCCTATGCAGCCCGCAGGCTGCCCTGATTTTCCAAGTCACTGTGGACTTGTGAGTGTTCGAATTACAACAGCTAAGCAGACTTTGACCTGAACTCTGGTTGTGGGCAAGCTTGAGAATATGATGCTGCAACAAAGTAGCATGAACTTAAAAATGCAATCAATCATCAACACAATCAGTCAAAACACAGCAAAGAAGAGTCATAATGTTGTCCAAAGGGGTTTTCATTCACCTGCCTACTGACGAGAGCAACCTATGACGTAGTACCACAGTGCGTGACTGTCATCCTGCAAACAAGCTGTGGTGACTTACACAGGTTTGACACTGCTACTATACAAGCTACCGTGTCATGCATTGTACTTGACTTCACCAATACCAAACAATCGGACTTTGTGCATGCCAGAAAATTTGGCAATGACAAGGACCAGCACAACTGCCAAGTTAACGCCCAAAGGCTGCCGCCTGTAGTCTGAGCCATGGGCAGCGAGCAAGAAGAGCACCACTGGCACTGCTGTGAAGAACTTCCTATTTGTAGTGTTTTGGACTCCATCATCTAGCTGTTCCCAAAATGTCAACTTGTCATACTTGCCCTGATCCATGTCAATGGGGGAGCCCTTGTGCCAGTGTAGGAGATAATAGGTCAAGACGCCATGGATCAAGTGAACATATGTCCATGCTAAGCCTGTAGCATACAAAAGTACGTAAGGAAACGAGGGTTCCGGCACAACAACGCAAATCTTGCATGAGGCCGCCACCCGTGTATCTTTGAGCCTTGCAAGCCCCGATCGTCAAGACGCTGAAATGCAGATGAGACAACTTGCTCTCACCCGGATTCATCACCGTCGACAGCACCATCCAGTTCAGCAAGATGAGGGCAATGTAGAATGTCCATGCACCTCTTGAGTTAATCCACTCTACGTTCTTGTTGACAGAGACATTAGGTGAACGCGGGTAAACTCCGCCTGAGACTCTGTCCAACTTCAAAGGTGGAGGAGTTTTGGGACTGGAGATTGGTGTGGTCATAGAACAAGCGCTGAGTTGGTGCTAAGCTGTGCAATCGCCAAACCGCTTGTATCGCGAAGGCATAGCACGGTTTGCATGAAGCGACACCTCTTCGAATCCTTGCCAGTTACCAATGAAGAAGATGTTTCCAGAGGTGTTCCCGCAAGAAGAAGACTACCAAATTTTGTTCCCCCGTTTAAGTCGCGACTTGTGCTCTGTCGCACTTCGAGCATCGCAGATGCCACGCCGTGAATAGCTCACGTCAGTTAGGTGAAGTGAGGTGGATGGCGTGCTCAAGAAATCTCAGCTCCTAGCCAGCGAACTGTGCTACGATCAGAGCACAAGTGCGTTGAGCTGGATGTTGACCGATGGCCCCTATCAGAGTTCTTGCCTACAAAGAACCCTACACCAGCTGCATATAGGCCGCTCATGCGCACAATCATGTTCGTTGATTTTGCCTGCATGGCGACCCGCCCGTCGAAAGCTTTCTGGGGCTGCCAGATCGATCTCTGCATGTCAAGCTGCTGGTGTAGCTGAAGCTGAGAAGGTGGAAGAATCTGAGGTCTTCAGGACTAATGACGGAGTGATTGAGCCAGTTGATGACGATGAAGCAGAAGTGCGTGATACCCGTGCTGCCCGTCAAGTTAGCCACAGCCTGCTGCAGGGAGCTTCCTGCTTGTACAGGTCGACTTTCTGGGAGAAAGCACAAGTGGGAACCTGCGATTTGTGCAAAGAGTGAAGTCCGAAGGCATTGTCAATGTACTAGGCTTACAGCAGCTGGATGACATCATTACCATTCCATACAGGGAGCTGAGGGCTTCTCAGCAGGTGATTTGGTTTTGCTGTCATGTATGTACAATGCTACAACACCTGCTTCTGCGGCAGTGCCAATGTTTCAGGGCCTTTGCAGGCTTTGATGAAAGGGTTGAAGGTATCCCCCCAATACCCAAAAGGCAGAGCCAACCGTGCCATCTTCTGCAGCCGCACCTTGAACTTGAGGTCCATTCAGGCTATAGGTGATTGTGTGTACACTGCATTCAAATGGCACATCAAGCTCTGCTGAGGTCAAAGCACTCAGAATGTGAATGTACATTGCACTGTACATGTGTCAGACGCATGCGTGCCATGCTGCTGCTGGGGTGGTGCTGCAGCTTGTGTTTGGCTGATGCTGTTCAATGCACTTTTTAGCGGCCTCCCGTAAGCAAGCTATGGGGCTGAATGTCAATGGGTGTACTGTTATCAGATCCAGACATGCATCAGTTGGTTTGCAGGCTACGACATGGACTATACTCTGATACACTATGATGTGGATGCTTGGGAAGGAAAGGCCTTCAAATACATGTTGCAAAACCTGCAAAGCATGGGATGTCCCATAGAAGGCCTGCACTTTGATCCTACCTTTGTCACGCGCGGTCTGATTGTGGATCAGGAGCGAGGCAACTTGGTCAAGGCTGACAGATTTGGGTGAGCTGCGGCTTTATATTTATTTAGCACCACTGCATAAGACTTGTTGTTAGCTTCTTGTTCTGCTTCCTCTGCTCATACCTGGTCAATGTCATGTCAGGCTTGTGAAGATACCAAGAGTCGGCCTTGTGGTGCCTATAGCCTCATGATCAACATGCGCATACCAATGCAGCCCTGCGTGAATGCACTGACTGATCACATCATGACAGTGATGAGGATCAATGAATCATATGTGTATTTGCATGACATGACTCAGAATGTGGTCCTTGGCTTGCATGACATGACTAAGGCTTTGAGCTTGGCTGCCTACAGGCATGTCAAACGCAGCATGCATGGGACACACATGATGAGCACTGGTGAGATTCGAGAAGCGTATGGGCGGGAGCTTGTCAACCTTAGGAATGAGAACAGATGGACCTTCCTCAACACTCTATTTTCTGTTTCAGAAGCAGTGATGTACATGCAGGCAAGTCTGCTGCATGCTTTGTGCATCTTTGCGCCATAGTCAGCAATGATCTACATGATCAAGATCATGTAGCATGCAGTCTTCAACATTTTTGAAATCCTATTGGACCCAGGCTGCACCAGTGTACTTGCTGTCGGCGCGTCTCATGGATGCAGACTAACTTACAGCCTCACTCTACAAGTGGGCTGTGTAAACACCAGTTCTTGCACAAAAGATAGCTGCTACTTATCTTTTGTGAGAGAGCTGCTTCCTGAGCTGTACTGCACTGCCCCCTGCTGGCCAAGGACACCGCACTTATTCTGCTGTGTATGTACAGCAGTCAGTTGTCATCGGCATGCATGCAGTTGTGCACAGCCTTTGGCTGGTGTGCAGATGGTAGACAGGCTTGATCAGGGTGCCTTGCCTCGCCAAGACTTCAGCAACAGCTACACCAGCCTGTACAAGCTGGTGCAGAAGGCCCTCTTCCGCACCCATGTGGAGGGGCAGTTGAAAGGAGACATCATCCAAGACCCTGCCAGCTATGTGGAGCTGGATCCTGACATGGCCAAGACCCTCGTGGACCAACGCCAAGCTGTATGCCTCTTCAGTGCATGAAACAATGGAGCTCCAGTCTCATGCATACCTGAAACACAGCTGCACAGCAAAACATCTTTGGCAGAGAAATGACGACACATGCAGAACATGCCAAGCATAATACATCATCACAAGCAGTGCCCAGATGGTCATGCAGTCATGGTTCGCGCCTGAAGCTCTTAGCAGCGCAGTAGGCCACAAGCTGTCTGTGGCTCCCATGAGCTTGCGATCAAGCATGATGCTCTGCATCTTTGTCACACCATTTGTTGACGCAAAAGTCATGCATCTCAGAAAGTAAGGCATGTGTAAAGTAGACACTATAACATCAAGCTAGATTCACTGAATGCGGCTTACACGCTTGCGTGTGCAGTCAAGTGTGTGCCCAGGCATACACATAGCATTTGTTGTGCCAGTGTGATCTTCTCTGCTTGGCAGGGCAAAGTGCTGATGCTGATCACCAACTCAGACTATCACTATACAAACAAGATGATGTCATTTGCGTATAACAGATTCATGCCTCCTGGCAGTACCTGGCGAGACCTGTTTGACATGGTAGGCGTCTTGTACCATTATATAACGGAAGTCCTGCATGGTGGCATTCCAAGTGCCTGTAATGTGCTAATGCTGCTGTGCTTCCTGTTTGTGTTGGAGCCCTGCCGGAGATTCAATAAAGTTTTGATCAGCAGCAATTCATGCAAGAATACCCCTGTACCGTGCTGTGGGTGTGTGCTGCCTGTGACTTGTACTCTTGTTTCCCGTAGCATCAAATCATGATCAGCATGCAATCACAATTTTTCACATTGGCCATCACACCAATTTGCATGCATCAAGCCTCTGAGCCTTTGCAGCTGCCTCTGAGCCTTTGCAGCTACCAATGTTAATGGGCTCACCGCTGGAATATGCTGCACATCAACCCCTGCAGGAGAGTGTGCACACCCTCCACCAACCACCAGTGCTGTCATCAACAACGCTGCAATCACAACAAATCAGCGCCTGCAGGTGATTGTGCAAGCACGCAAGCCAGAGTTCTTCAACAGCAAGATGAGCCTGTACGAGGTGGTCACAGAGGATGGCTTGATGCGGCCGGCCATGGATGCCAGGAGGGATGGCAGCCTCTACTGTGGGGGCGGGGCTGCCATGGTAGAGAGAGCCCTTGGGCTGAATGGGGATGAGATTCTGTATGTGGGAGATCACATCTACACAGACGCTGCTCTAGCCAAGCTCAACTTCAGGTGAGCTGTGCTGTTGAGCTTATTGTCAAACTTTGGAGCCAGTATGCAGGCTCATATATGTTGTTATGGCATGGTCCATTGGCAACTCTTTTAGCGCTTGACTATGCTTTTGCCAGCTTGACACAGGCTTAGTGTGCATGCACGATTGGCTAAATGGGGTCGCAAGTATTGCTTTGACCTGCAATGCGTTAGACCCTCATCATGTGGCAATGTTGTTAATTGACCAGTTTGCCTGCTGCTGCCTGGCCAAGCAGCCAGTTGCAACTGCAGCCTTAGTCCTGACACAGCATTGATAGGCTTTTGTGCTCAACTGTGGCAGTCACATTGTGCAGGTGGCGGACCTGCTTAATAGTGCGAGAGCTGGAGGAGGAGGTTGATGCCCTTGTTGCAGGCCAGCTGCACAGAAACAAGCTCAAGGTACATTGCCACATGGGCATCACCACTATAATAACGTCACAGGAAGTGATTGTGGTCGACATATAGTGCTGTTTGTCACAGGTTCCATGATGACGCTGCTGCGCACAATCGATGAATAGCTGTGACAGCATAAACAGTCTCAAGGAATCACACATCAGAGGCTGTTGACAGACTCCATGCATCGTCTGCAACTACGCAGTATTTCAGGACAGTCTAGTCATACTCGGCTTGAGTAAGCAGCACCATCAAAGCAAGCACTGCTGCATTGGCAGATGCAGCTTGTTCCCCTGATGGTCTCACCCAGGTTCTGATCTTCTGCAAAAGTTCACAGCATTGACATGTCAATCTGGCATGCATTACAGCTGTCCTGCCTTCCTTTCCCTCTGCATCCACGCCAAAAGAGACTAATTCAGTTTGGATGACTCACGCTGTGCAGGAGCTGATGAACAAGAAGGATCTGGTGGGTGACTTGTTCAACCAGTTGCGGGTCAGGCGGCAGCGCTCCACAGTCCGCCAGCCTAACCACTCCACCAAAGAAGATGCTGAGCTGGAAGATACACTGGGCCAGATGCTCATGGTTCTTGATCAGCTTGACAGCCTGATAGGTATTTACTCATTGTATTTACTACATGCAAAGACAGTTTCCTGCCCACAGAGCTGATGCACGCATCACTGTATGACAGCAATGTCGCTTCTGCTCTCCAGGCTTGAAACTCGCAGCTTCTTGACAGGCTGTTCTATTCACACCCAAGAACCTGGCTGCAACAGTACAAGGTGTAATTGCCAACATGCCTTGCTACTCCAAAACCCAGCACAGCATTGTCACAACACACACTGAGTCAGCCATTTGGCAGACTGTGCAGAAGTCATGCCGCATCTTGCAAGGGTGTTGCAGGGGAGTTTGCACTCGGCTGCGATGCCAATACGAGACAGCACAGCTTGACTTGTTATTACTTCATTGCCTCAGGTTATGTATTGTTTTCCCAGACCAGGAGCAAAAGGTGCTGTGAGCTGCTGCAGGTCCGATGCTGGATCAAGATGGGCAGACATTCAACAAGTACTGGGGCTACCTCTCAAGGGCTGGCTTGAATGACAAATCTCAATTCACCCGGCAGATTGAAAAGTATGCTGACATCTATACATCCAGGGTGGCTAATTTCTTGCGATATACCCCTTACATGTACTTTAGATCCCCGTCACAGTCTTTGGCGCATGACCGACATTTCTATGGCTTGGAGGAAAACAAGAATGGCAGCACAGATGCCAATGGAATTGATTAATTTATTGCTGACCTGGGCAGCCCTCAGGTCACTGTCAGGAGCGGGATGAGCTCTCAGATGTTCATACATATTGTCATCCAGCGCAGCCAAGCAGAGCCATACTGACTTGACTGCCAATGCTGTCATCTGCTGTTTCTGCTTCTGTACTGCTCACATAATCTGTTTGATGCTGACTCTGCTTTGCAATGTACAAAAGCTCATTTGGGCATCCAGTCTTAGGTTTCCATTGTGCTAGCGCTTTCAAGAATTCTGTCAGCCATATACGCCGTTTGCGTCAGTCACATCCAGAATTTGACCCTGCTCAAAACATTCTCATAGACTTATCACTTGCCTTGCAATTGGCTAGTTCATGTAGTTTGTGACTTGTACGAAGCATGTGAATGCTGGTTGGTGGACGTGGATGTTAATTAATATAGCAGAGCCTCAGACATTGGCTTTGGTCAGCCTCTGTTGCATCCAGTTCTGGACCCCACCCCTGTCAACTGCTGCAGGCAACGCTTAAGAGGTGATACGGCGAGGAAACTTTTGGTGAATGAGGCAAGTTGCATCAGCAGTTGTAGGTTGCGAGACCGTGCATATTCATCACCAAGCCTTGATGACTCATGGTGGTACGACAAGCGTGTTCAAATCAGAATCTTGGTGAGAGCTGACTGATCGACGAGCACCCCTTGCTATGCTGGTGACATGACGGCATCGGCAACCTCTGCCCGCAGAGCATTCTTGCGCTGAAGCAGCAAGAGTGCATAGAAAGGTTACCTAGGTGCAAACAAAGGTTACCTTTAGAAAGGTTACTACCGTAGTAAAGGAACATTGCAACGTGATAATGATACTTTGTCTGATCTAATGCTCGCTTTGAACTTTACCTGGAAAAGGACATGCTAGATGAAGTCATCGTGGCAGGTGATTCCTGAGGACACATGCTCGAATGTCAAAGTGGAAACCGCGTAAAATGACGATGTGAAGTAATACCATGAGTAATTCTCACACGTCGGTCAACATACTATATAACCTGCATACGCAGCCTTGAGGCGCTGACTTGCGATCAGCTCTGCGCATAAATGGCAATGGCTCTCGTGCTGCTGCTCGCCTAGTTCTCAGCAAAGTCTGTGCTCGAGCTTGCGTCACAGAAAACACCTCTTCCGTGGGCAACCGCCGATCGGCTGCGGTCTCATGACGATGATATCGACCACCAAGCTGCTCGTGTTTGTTGTACTTGCGAGCTCAATGGTCGAAGGTAGGTACTGTGACTGTCACAGCAAACACAACCTTGCGTGTCAATGTATATGATGCTGTCCCGATATATGCGCGCCACGGAACCTCAGCCCCTTGCCGGCTATACCGGACTGTTGCTGCGAGACATCGCTTCGCCGCCGGCTTGCACTGTCAATCTGTCACACCCCCCTGTTGTTGCTCAGCCGCACCCGTTGGTGCAGGCTCAATAGAGTCCCTCAGCCGGCCTTCCTACCTGGCCAACCTTACAAACCGCCTGCCTCTCCGTCGGCGGCTGTCTCAATTTCATGGCTCTTCAGGTGTGTTGTCACCCAGCAGCGGCTGTCATTATTATTGTGTACAGGCTGGCATACGCTGGAGATTTCTGACAACAATATTGCATTAATGCTGCCATCGATGCGGTCGTCACCGCGAGCAATGCGTAGTGCTTGCTGATGTTCCCAGCCGTGTGCCTTGACGCGACGAGCTTGCGCTTAGCGCGGAACCACGGCTGAGCTGTGAAGCCTGTCAGTGCCGTGCTGAGCTTGTGAAAACGACGCGCAGTGCTTGTGATTGTACGGAGATGCCGTGTTGGATCTGTGCGCTATCGATGCGTTGCTTTTAAAGTGGCGCTATCAATGCGTCGATTTCAAATTTGAAACGAAAGAAATGCTGTCCAGGACCTGTCTTACAAAAGCCCAGCAGCCCTGCATTCACCCCTTGAACGTATCACCATGATGGGCCAATGCTTGTTTAGTCACAGCTGTGATGAGTTAATGGTAACCCTCATCTTGGTCCCCAGCTTGGGATGCAATACCTGTACCAGAGCAGCTGCAGAAACCAGCATCTCAGGTGCACTAAAAAAGTGCTTGCAATTGCAGCATGCTCTGTTCTGCAAGAGCCTCAATCACACGTAGACTATGTGTTAATTGCTTCTTGCAATGCATCACTGACCATGCAGGTGGTGGGTCCTCAGAAGCAACACCTGCTGAGCCAGACTCAGCGCCGGCAGAACAAGCCCCTTCACGGTCCACACCAACAGAGACAGCTCCCACAAGAAACACCCCATCAGAGGCAGTCCCTGCTACACCCGCAACCCCCGCCAATGCAGACACCCCTCCTCCAACAAACCCTGCCTCGGCAGCTTCTCCACCACCACAAACTGGCAAGTCCTTCTTCGTATATGATATATATCATCAGCATGATGCTGTCTTTGATCTGTTATATGGCGCAATCTGTCTATGCCATGGGCTCTGAGAAGGTATGTTGCTTTGCAAAAGCTTGTTGTTCAGACTCATTGGTGACAGGCTGCATGTTCCTTGCCCAGGCTTGATCTGTCAATGACAACTGCAATGGCTTCACATCCTACAGCACTGCTAGCCAAGGCATAGCTACCAGGCATTGCTCCTAAGCACTTGTCAGTGACAAAAGCTCACCATGTGTGTCTCTGCAGAGGACAATACAGAGCTTACTCCAACAGCAGCAAGTACCCAATCACCACCTCCCTCAGGTACTATTCAGCTTGCAAAGCTCTTGGCACTGACTTGGAGTCACTGTGCACTTGCAACCTTAATGACCTTCCCCTTTGCATGAAGTCTTGACTGTTGTTGATGTATGCTTGCGGCAGAAAGCCTTCTGCCTTGTTGTCATTGCCGTGCAATTGCCATAAAAGCCATTTTCTGTGGCATGGTCTGGCTTGGCTCAGGTTGTCAGCTACTACAACGCACACACGCCAGCAACAGCCCCGCATCGGCAGCACAAGCTTTGCAACTAGACTGTCATGTACATGCATGTGTACCTAGACCTGAGAAGCTATGCTGATATTGGACATGCCATAGCAAGTGCTCTCTTGCATCGGCCGCTATTGCCTGCCAGTGAAAATTCAAAGTCTTGCTATGCAATGAACACAACGTGTGCGTTATGCTTCTGAACTGAATCTGTTCACCTGCAGGTCCTGATGTCAGTGGCGCTGCTAGTGCTGCTGCTTCTGCTGCTGCTGCTAGCAACAATGCTGCTGCCTCCGCTGCCGCAGCTGCAGCTAGCAAGGGCCAGGGTAGCGCGGCTGCTGCATCTGCAGCTGCAGCCGCTAGCCAAGACGCTGCTGCTGCCTCATCTGCTGCTGCCAGTGGCAATACCGCAGGTGCTTCTTCAGCTGCTGCTGCAGCTGACTCAGAAGCTGCTGCTGCTTCATCAGCTGCTGCTGCTGCTAGCGGCAGTGCTGATGCTTCCAGTTCAGCTGCTGCTAGCAGTGGCGACAATGGTGGCAGCTCAGGCCATTCAGGTGGGGGCTCTAGCTCGCCAGGCGAAGGGTCATCACCCTCTGGAGGTGGTTCCAAGTCCCCGAACCAGCCACAGTCACCAAGCGGTGGCCAGAAGTCCCCAGGCATGAGCCCAGGTTCCCCTGCAGGCTCATATAAATCACCGCCCGCATACCAGTCACCAGGTCCAAAAGCATATCTGAGATACTGAATATCCAACAGCAAGCCATGTCAAACCATGCAAGGTTGAGACCCAAAACGGGTTCCAACTCATGTCTGCAGCTGCTGTAAAAACCCATGTGTGCCACCTCCACAGCTAAGATAAGGCTGCTTCAAAAAGGTATCATTGTTGGTTGCAAAGCAGTCAAATGCGCCATAGCGATTCAAGGAACCCAGGTGGGTTGCTTTGTACCTTGGCTGCATGCATGTTCATGCCAGCAGATGTGCAGCCAGCAAAGCCTTACTCCAGCTGAGCCACCTGCAAAGCTGCCTGAGCAGAATGTACAACATAAGCAGTT
>JAABUP010000401.1_pt1 | contig 96727 bp, 168 predicted proteins | sample 5559201 | NCBI WGS metagenome assembly JAABUP01 (sample SAMN10711887, study PRJNA513373) | rock metagenome | isolation source: Antarctica rocks | place: Antarctica | reverse complement strand
CGCCTCATACTTGTAAAAGAGAGTGGGCGGAGGGAGATTGTAAAGTCTGAGGATAGAGAGACCTACTCGCTATCAGATGTGTGAGATGACGAGACGGGTCAGGGCTTACACTCTGCCATGACATCTGTGTCACGATCGTGAATTGAAGCTCGGATAACATCGACGAACATCGCCGACAATAAGCAACCAGTGCTTATCTCCGGCATTGTACTCTGAAACGGGGTGCAACCTTGTTCATTGTACTACGAAACGATGCTATCACTGTCAGTATTCCAACGCCTATTGTCCCTGCTCGCCTCTATTGTCCTCGCTACGCTTCCCCTCGCCGACGACGAAACACCATTGAACTCGAAACGAGAAGGACCGAAGATAGGCCTGGAAGACGACGTATAAGAGGGATGGACTTGAGAGTCGAGGAGAACCAGCGATTCGAGATTAAAGTAAAAAGTCACTATAGTTACCTAGCCTACTCATAGCCTCTGCATCTCTAGCCCACGCTACTCGACCGGCACTTAACTCGGCTACACCCACGCGTGTCCTCGAGTTATTCCAGCCAAGTTCGACCACGGTAGTCCAACTTTGCCGAAGCTCAGACGACCGTCGCCGATTCTAGGAGCTGAGCGTCGGGCCTATTTGCTGGTCGACGTAGCACCGTGACAATCTGCATGCTCGGTCACTGCACCATGGAAGAATCCGCCGAGCTCTGTCCGAGCTTGTTCCTCTGGGAGAGCCATGACTCCGAAAGGTGACGATGATGAGCGTGCTGGAAGATTGCGGTCATTCGATACGCTTCAAGGGCGAAATCACTGCAGGCTGAGCTGTATCGGCAGAGAAACGAGAACATTATCCCGTCTCGCTCACGTCGTTCGAAACCAAAACCGCGTCGCCTATTTTTCCGTGGTTTTATCCGAGCTAAGGAAAATTGGTCTAAATTCAGACGCAAGAATAGTGGATCGTACATGACATTCCTGGAATGGAAGTCACTCTCGCTAATGTCACGACACCTCAATCACTCCTCTTTGGGCTTGTGCTCCGGCGTCTTGTCGATCAACGTCGGCTCCCCAAACGCCCCTTTCAGCTTTGGATCCTTGATCATGCTCTGGAAATACGCAAACGCCTCCGGGTACTGATCGCTCCATGCCTTGTCCTTGGCGTATCCGTGTCCAAGGACAGAAGCGAGGTAAGATCCGCAAGGGTGAAGCTATCGCCGACGAGGTGCTCGCGCTTGGAAGACCCAATTGTCGATGTTGACCATGCGCCGATGAAGAGCCTCGTAGATGCCGTCGACCATCTTAACCGACGCTGACGTCAATGACACTCGACAAAGAGCAACGAGTCATGCATCGCTTCTGGTCGTACGGGACGACATTCGCACGCGCACGGTTGATGGCGGTCAAGGGCGCGATGATCTGTCCTCAATCATACCGTCAGAAACACCGGTATGATGCCATTCACTGCGTAACTCTGCCTCATATGAATAGCCAGTTGCGAACTTCTGCAGCTTGGCCGAGGTCAGACGTCATCAGACCAGATTCGGGGTTGGTTGTGGCCACTAAGTGATGTCACGGGTATCTAGCGCTTGGCTTGAACGATCCCACCATAATCGCAAATTGCACTACATTCGGGTGATGTGGGTGTTCCCGTCGGCGCTCTCGAATGCGGGCACCATGCCCATCGGGATATTTGGATAGGAAGTCGGGGTCGGTCATCGCCTTCCTGGCTCCAAAGTCCTTGACGTGGTCGAATTGTACGTTCGCAGCAGCGGCCACGGCTTGAAAACGAGTCCAGCGAGAATGACCTGAGCAGAGCAGACATGTAAACCGAGGTCGTGCTTCCTAATACGAGCGGCTCACCGGGATACATGTAGAGCTTGCCAACGACCTTGCCTTGAGTAGACGACATACTGCGAAGAGATATTTTTGGAAGCGCTATGTACAAGTCGAGTCACTCGCGCTCGCGGCGCGATAAGTATCTTCCTCGACTGATATATCGGTCGCTCATAGTGAGCTAGATAAATAAAGCCTGCACGCCGGTAATCCGGACATCTCGTGGGATTCCCCCGGAGCGTCGTCAAGCTTCGCGTTTCTTGTACGTATTGGATTTCAAAGCATGCAATGGACGATGCCCAAGCGACACGACCTGTACCTCAGTCTCTCCCTGCCCTTCCTCATCCGACCTCCATCACTGCCCCCGACTCCTCCGCATATCTTCTCATCAACGAAGCAAGGCGCAAGCTAGAACAACTCGAAGCCATCAAGCATGACGTCTTGCAAGGAACGCTAGGTGCGTCAGAGGAGTTGAATCTTCCCATGCTGACTCCACTCGCTTCTTAGACTGCTCTTTGTCACCTCCTCTTCCTGATGCACTCCCCCCTCTGCCCCCAATACCTCTTCCACCTTTACAACAACCCTTTCGGCGGAGCTCTATAACCTCCTCGTCCAAGTTATCGAGACCCATCTTGAGACCTTCCTTCCCGTCCGGATCGTATCTTGCCCGTCAGCAGACGTTCACGGAGTGTCTCGAGGGTTTCAACCGCGAAGGTAGCTCCACATTGTCCAACACGACTTCAGGGACAGGCTCGGCACAACTCCTTAGCACGGGTTGTAGTGTTTCAACCCATCAAAACGACTCGGCAATATTCGTAGAACTGGGAAAAGATCGGAAAGACGGAGGGGTCTGGATAGTCTTGCGGAGGTTGCGGAGGGACGGGACATGGGAAGATGGTCAAGATTCGCGCTTGATGGAGGTGGAAAGCGTCAGGATATTCCCACATTCGGAATCTTCCAGTGTAAGTCGATCCTGACTAATCCCTATCACTGCACTGACAAGGGCCAGGTTCCGCCGATACATGCCGATACAAAGGCTAGCCTTCAGACAACCTTGAGTCATCACCTTACAGAACTGCGCCTGTCTCTGCCTGAGATCATGGTGCGACCTCGAGTAGTCCAAACAAGGCGGCTGACGTCATATCTGCAGTATCGCATTCCGGCACTTCCAAGACTCATCACCCAATCATGCAACTATTGCCACAAACATCTGCGCGTTCAAGACGGCCAGCCGTGCCAGAGGACAGGTTGGCTTCCACCTCCCAATGATAGACCGGCGAACGGCTATTCATACCTGGATGGCCGCAGCCCTGAAGCCGCGGGCATGCAGCAGGAAGATGGCCGCTGGGTATGCTGGCACACATCTTGTGACCCTTCTCCTTGAGCTTGAATGCACATTGTCCCTTCACCTGTCCCCGATTGGTCGCTCGAAGTCCGGCGGGAAGACCTGTCGAGCGTTTATGTTGATGCGGCCCGTTGAAATCCACCTCTTCGCTGCGACGAGCAGATGCGAATCGGTGCGTTCGGGGGCAAACAGGGAAGGCAACGTCCCTTCCATCACCCTTGGAACTCCTTGAATGGGCTTATTAGCAGAAGTCGCGGCTCAAGAATATGCTAACCATGGTACGACTGTCGACCGCGACCACTCATGATGAGTAGGTCACCAGATCGGAGGATCATGGGTGTCGGCGGATCATTACGTGATGACGAGCCGAGCAGGAAGATGGCTGAGTGACCGAGACTATGTGGGACTTCGTCAGCAGAGCCACTATAGAGACTGGAGGCGAACAGTAGATTGCTTACGAAATGGACACCAGCGGTCGGGAGTGGTCCAGTCTGTGGAAGCGTCAGAAATGCTCGACGACGTTGGCGTAAGACAGTACTCTGCGCGGTCGACATGTCCCATGAGGGTGTCATTGAGCTGATAGAAATTTACGATGCCGGTGTCAGGTCCTACATAGGGTATTCTCTCATCAGCGATCAATCAGCTTTGATCAGTGACTCGCTTACGATAATCCCTGTCCCAGCTCTGCCAGTCCACACCGCCATCGTCATCGCTGAAGACCTCGCCCCATGGCACATTCCGAACCAGATCCGAGCACAAGTCTGCCAGACCTTCAGGGAACTGAATTGGTATTTCTGGCGTGAAATCATACGACTTTGTCGACCACTGCGCATGGTATCAGGCTGAGTCTTGCCAATGGTAGACTTACCTGGCCCATCGGATCTCCCTCATCAGCTGCTCCGCAGTTCTTGCTCCAAGCTTATCACTAGGCTCGTCTCCTTGCCACGTCACATCTCTTCGAAACCTAGCACTGAGGCTGGTTCGGTCTCGATGGTCTGCCGCGCTCCAGTCGATCTTGATTTCTCAGGCCGACGGCGTGTCTTGTATAGAGGTTCGATCTTGGAGGGCGAAGAGGAGGCGTAGTGCTCAAAGAGGTTTGGCGGAACTTTATAGTGGGTGTCGATAGACAAGGGGTTTGGCGGGAGGGTGTATCTGGCGAGAGCGGACTCTAGTAGCTCCAGCTGGTGTTCCGGAGTCAGGTAGCGAGGAATCAAGACACAGCCTATTGCATGGATTAGCTGCTCGGACTAAGCTCTCTCAATCCACCGGAATTACCCTCGGCAACAACCCATGCTTCCCTGCCGTCCAGTAATTCGACCCTTCTCAACCCTTTCTGAGTCATCTCCGGCCGCTCTCCCTGATCCCTTTCCTTTCCCTTTCTCGACCCATTCTTGGCTGCCTGCTCCGGATCCCACCAACCGGCTTGCCAGACCTCATCCTCATCTTGAAGGGATGGGCGAGAGAGGTCGATAATGGATTGGTCATGAAGATTGGGCAGACGACCCTTGACCGCACGATTCTTGAAGTATTTCTCTGACAAGCGGAAATGGGTGTATGAAGCATTCGAAGATGACACTACTCGGTCTGACAGCGGGAGAAAAAGTTGTCGCAAAATTCAACTGGCACCCGGAATAGATCCCGCTGCTCCGAGATTGGCCAAGCGACTGACGTTTTTCCAGGGCTAAAGCGAGTGAACAGCTTCAATTTTGGGATAGCGGGGGAAATGTCATGATCACGCAGCATGCTGCTATGATCGACTACGGGAAAACAGGCGACAACGGCGCAGATGAGTATCCATCGCATGACGGCCCAGATGTATGCAAGGATGAGAGACAACCGGTGGAGAAAAGCTCAGATCTTGATCTGCGCGGGGAGTGGGTCTGCGATGAGCAACAAACGTAGAAGCTGTATGAGGTGTCTCACCTCCTTTAGCCCGTCCTTCCATAAGACAAAGTACGGGGTCGTGCCGTCCTCCCGGTAGTTCTACGAACAATAGCTAGTCAGCTCGGAACTCAACACCGTTTTGCGAGACAGCGACGTACAAGGAGTGCAACCATTCCTTCGGGGTTCATGCTCTCGCCGATGTAGAACTCGTAGTCCTTGAAATTTCCAACAATCCTTTTGGCGAAGTCCTGCGCGCCCTTTTCGAATTTGGGAACTCGTTCGGGGTTGTGTTCCTGGAGGTGCGCCTTGACGGCTTTCATATATCCCTTGAGGTAGGTGAGATAAGACTGAAGCATACGAAAAGTGTCAGCTCATACCGACGAGCTGTCAGTCAGGGAAGCCAAGCAAGCAATGCGGACCTTCTTGTCAAATGTAGTTGATTGAAGCCGGAAGGACTGTACGACGTTGTTGATCTGGTTAGCACCGCCCTCGAGAGCCTCTTCGGCCTCCTCAGCAGAAGGGTTGCCGCCTGAAGATCAAAAGGTTGCGCTGATCAATTCAGGACATATCACAGGTGAGTGGAGCTCACCGATATCCACCTTACCCTCCTTCACCAAGATCATGGAGCAATCAACCTCAATAGCGATGTCGTCTATTTCCTTCCTATCAGATGCGACCGCTTTCATCAGCAAGTCGCCTTTGAAGCATAGGTCAGAACGCCCTGATGGCGGATTGGGAGCTTTTATGGCAAAAGAGCAGCTCACAAGTCATATGCGTCTGACAGCATCTCGTCGCCGGTGATGACGTCTTGATATAAAAGCATCTTTGCGCGGGTTTGGTTGGGTCAATTGACTTCTTTTGATGGGTTTATGTCACAGGAAAACAGCGTCGAAGCAAAAGTTATCTGGAATCGCGCACAGGGGCTTGAGCCGGACCGCGACTTTTCTCAATTGCAGGTGCGAATTTGATTTGACCCTTTTTTCTCGTTTTTATCCCGATTGTTGTTCTCTGTCGACGGCGATCCGTTTACATGCGATCAACGATTTGCGGCGAATCTTCAGCTCTCTCTCGCTCTGTCCACCTCTTTGATCTGGGTCACTGTTGAGAGATCGGAAGCAGGAATATCCACCCCCACAATACCTCCGCCTGTGCCACGTTCTTTTCATCTGCTCACAGACATCACCTCGATATCACACTTGGAACAGAACGGCGATCCTCCCCATCTGGGAAGCATTGCGCAGATCTGGAATGATATCTCGAACAAGAGTCAATACTGTTCCAAACCTCATTCGACGCTTCTCCGCCACCAACACTGCATTCGTGCTGCAGCAATCTCAGTCGCAGCTGGTGCAGCGGGCTCAAGCGGACCTGGCCAAGGATCTGAACCTCGCCGTTAGCTCGCGAAAAAGTTTGGCACGACGTCTCAATGGTCCTACCATCCCGGTCCCTCGAAGTGATAATATCAGCCTACCTCGACCAAGAGGGAAGGCGAAAGGGCAAAAAACGACCTGGAAGCCCAGGGTACGCCAGTCACCGTCGCCGATCGCATCCTCCAGCAAATCACCCATCGTTGCTGCAGCCACTGCCCACAATAAGCCTACTAGACGCCTCAGCCAAGCCACAGGCGACGAAACGACGGCTAAGAAGGATGCGATGGCGCGAATGGGAGAGGGGGTGAAGCGAGATCAACCAAACGCTGAGACTGTTTCTATCGAGGCAGTTAAGCGGGACACGGGATCGAGCGTGATCCCTCCCGCGGCTGAAGCACGATCCGTCGAGGAAGTCACTGGCTTGGGGCTTCCGGAGGTAGCTTCCGGCAACAACGATTCAACCTGTCAAACCCTAAAGCAGGAGGCTTCAATTGATGGTGGGTTCGACAGTCCCGATATTTCGGGTGTGAAGTTGTTTTGACGCTCCTGCAGAGGTCCTGAGAGACCAACCGCCACACTTCGATCCCGGTCAAGAACCAGGAGGCAAGGCATCCTTTGACACCGTCAATCAGGGTACTATAGTTGCCGTTGATGTCCCGATTTTAGGTGAGTAAAGTCATATGGTGAGGTCGCCGATTTTGATGTGACTCAAGAGGTGAAGCCACATCGAGAGATGCAAGTTGCTCGTTTACGGTCACAGCTGTCTCGAGTGCTTTTCAGGTAGGCGGGCCAGGTCCGTGTTTAGATGGCCAAATGTTGATGCCACGACAGTCCCGGCGTTCATCCCATGCACGATCCGCGTACGGGCGTGTGGAATTTCGACGAAGCGGCGCTGCATACGATTCCTCAACCTAGCGAGTTTGCATTTGATCGAGTACCATCCTATATCTCCCCTTCTGGCGACACGGTCGGTCCTTCAAGCCTCAAGCTTCGTATGTTTGAACTGACGAATATACGCAGGAGCTTTCGGACCTTGCCGAAGAACATGACTGTGCATTCACTGGATCAACGTCTACTTTGACGAAGGCCCTTAGTCAAATCTACTTCGCACTCAGCGGTAGGTCTTAATCCGAGCGCAAAGTCCTGACTGCTATGTAGGAGGAAAGGGAGTCGACCTGAATACTCTCAGTCAAGCATTCTCGTTTCAGGTCAGTAATTCTTCCTGATCGGCACAAATGCTTAAGTGCCCGATGCAGAAAACGGACTTCACCGCTGGAGCCTCCTTGGCAGCCTGCCTTGTCCTTGGGAAGAAGCCGAACGGTCAATACTTTGTTGACAGCGACAAGCAGTGGGACGTGGAAAACGTCCTCAGCGATTTTGTGAGACGGGTCTCGACTATTGACGAATGCTGACGATTTTCGAAGGGAGTTATCCTCGAGAGAATGCTTACAACGGAGAAGGACGATTTCCCCCGATTGCTGCAGTCCAGCCCACTCGACTCTGTGGCTGAAGAAGAAAGGACGAAGCGCGAAGCCTACCGATATCAGAAGGTGCTTCGCTTGTCGTGTCAAGCGCGCCTCTTACTGACGATTCGCGCAGTCGACTACTCTCCTCATGCGATCTCAATTGGACTGCTATGATCCCCGGTTACCGGGGACGGGCGTTTTCGACATCAAAACAAGAGCCTGCCTTCCCATCCGATTCGACCGGGCGAATTATATTGTAAGCTCCGGCTTCTAGGTGTCACGGCGGAGTCTGAAATTTCAATAGGCAAACAGTGCTTACGACATTTCAAAAGACCGGGGTTACCGGCAATCATATGAGAAAGAGCAAGTCTCACCAAATGCGAGCTCACGAGCTGACCTGTAAGACCAGATACTACGACCTGATACGAGCAGGAATGCTGAAATTCAGGTGACTATTTCAGTATCCACCACAGGAACGCTGACCTTTTCACTTTTTCCCTCCACTAGCTTCCAAGTGCGAATTGGCGCTATGGACGGTATCTTTGTGGCGTATCATAACACCGCCCGCATATATGGCTTCCAATACCTGCCGTTGTAGGTGGATCACGAATGGCAGTGGTTGGCTGAAGCCTCTTACAGGACTGAACTTGACGAGCGGCTATTCGGGTCTTCCGAGATGGCAGATCAGGCTTTCAAGCTTTGTGTTTCGTTGTTGGAGGTTTTGCTGGCAGAAGCTGTGAAATCATTTCCTGATGAGGTAATGCCAATAGCAAAGCTGCCTCGCCGAGCTGACACTGCCTTAAGGAGGTCGAACTTACCATAAAGCGAATCGACTCGTGGAAATCACACCGGGTGGGCGCTTTCGTTCAGCCGAGGCAGTGGGATTTCGCCGATGGTCCTCGACCGACTCAACTCATCTCCCTCACACTCGAGAATCTCCTTGATGGTGAGAAAGTCGCTGGACCCATCGGTTTCTCTGTCGACGAAGCGACACGCGGCGATCAGAAATGTTAGCGCCTTCCAACTTCCTAGCAATCACGCTAATACTTTTATCGTCTAAGGGTCCGTCAATTACACCCTGTCGAAAACTCGTATGGACGCAGCATCTCAAGCAGCTGCTGCACTTCGATTGCAAACTGCTCGCAAGGATCTCGCAAGCATGATGTATATCGCATTGCCCGAAGGGAAGACGATCGAACAGATGCAAGGCGAGGGGTCACAGTCGATTCGGAACCCAACGGATAAGGATATTAGAGGGGTGAAATGGAGGGTGGCCGATGGCAAATTGTTGGCGCTGCGGCGTGAGGCGAAGGAGAGTGGCGAGGCGTACGAGCAGAGGAAATCGATGTGGAAGAGGAATCAGAAGGGCTGGCTTCCGGCATGAGCAGGATCGCATTTCCGACGGGATTCCCAGCATTGGCAGCATACATTTCATCGATCATTGCATGAATCATCGCATGGCAGTCTATCCATGAGGCTCGAAATGCACGCATGAGTTGTAATTGAACCGTCGCCACGTGTTTCCCTCTCTCTTCTTGGGTTTCAATCACCTCTGTGGAGGTGTTTTGAAGACGTTGTAGAAGAGGTATGATGAATGGGCTCATTTTGAATGTCCGAGAAGATGGGAAGATACCAACTAGGCCTTCTAGCTCGCTAGATAGGCGGGACAAAGAATTACGCCTTTCAGGCGCTTTTAGGCTTGGTGCTTCTTGCCTGATTTATGTCGGTTAGGCGTCCGCCGGGTTTCCGGGCAAGGATAGAGAGGGATGGCTTTCCTTTGTGTGTATCACAAAGGGAGAAGCTAGAAACCGGGAATGATCCGCCTCGTAAACGTGTAAGTTATCTGACAAGTATCAGGAGCGTCCCCAGCGTTGTCCTTTGTTGTTGATGGCCTCTTTCCACCGTTCTGACCGACAACTCCGGGACGCCTCATCAAAAATGTCGCCCACGCTCGATGCCGTCTCGTCGGCCTTGCATCGACATCTCGGTATCCTCTGCGCCTTGGCCTCGTGCACATCATTCGCCTTGATGGACCTCTTCGCTCAATATCTTCTAGTCACCCATCCCATCGATATTGTCTCACTCATCTTTATCCGCATGACCTTCTCGCTCTTTGTCTCTTACGCTTATCTATACTCTACTAGTCAATCAGACCTACCCTTCGGACCACGACAACATCGGTGGATCTTGGCTTTACGAAGCATCCTCCACTATTTCGTGCTGATGGGCTTCTTCATTGCAATACGACACCTCACGTTAGTGAAGGCAGAACCTTTTTCACTCGATGGGCCAAGCGATGCTCACGAACGGTGACAACAGAGTATCTGACGCCTTGACAATCTTTCAACTTCGACCCTTTCTCCTCGGCTTCTTCTCCGCCATCTTCCTCGACGAACCCGTGAACACCGTCCAAAAGATCGCAGCTGGTACGTGACCTCACCTTCGACGGACTTGAACCCTTGCAGGTATCTCTGTCTTCGGCGAGATTCTCTTGGCCAAACCCACCATGCTGTTCTCCACAGCTCCCCCTTCCGAGATCATAAAGTCCGGACCTGAATCCATCACCCATTCCACTCCAACTCAACACTTCACCTCCTTCGGCATCATCGTGCTCCTTCTCTTCTTCATATCGTTCGATTTGATTGCGATCCGTCGCCTTCGAGGCGAAGTACATGCTTTCCTCATCCTAGCCTTGTGTTCGCTCGCGGCGGTGATCATCACACCCATGTGAATTCATAAGTCATCGTTGACCCTCAAGCTGATGGCCGGCAGAGTACTGCTCATAACACGTCAGCCCCTCATCCTGCCAAGCAGTGCAACAGGGTGGTTCCTCCTCGGTATCGTCCAGGTATGTCACATGTACGATCCTACTGATGCGCAGATCTTGGGCGTAATGACGCAAGTCCTGCTCGCAGAATCGTTAAAGCGTGAGACGGCAAACGTCATGGCGCTGGTATCGCAATTCCAGGTCTGCCTTTCAAAGGCTTGACACCGACGCAAGCTGATGATGAGTTTTCAGGTTGTACCTGGCGCAATCTGCGAGTATCTTCTCTTCGGCAGTCGTTTTGACGCGCTTTCCGGAGCAGGTGCCCTTTTGACCACTCTCGCCGGCGCCTGGGCCATAGTAAGACACTTCACTTCCCGCTATATTGAAGCTGACGTTTGCAAATGCAGCTTCAACGGCCGCAGGAAGACCAGCCAACCTTACCGACCGCTCGCGATGAAGGCCATCTGATGTCTGAAATGCCACTTTTGGAAGCAGATGACAGTGAAGAGGAGGCGAAAGAGCCGACTTCCTCGTAAAATGATAATCCCCAAACCCGCGTCGACAGACTAGTATTCGGTAGACATGCATGGAGAACAACGATCCTCGTCCCTCTGACTCCTACACCTCGCTTCTGACCGATTCCCCAGCACTCCGCTGCCGTACTGGGCCAGGTCTGCCTCTTTCTAGAGCGTCGGTCAATCTAGCCTGCGGCTCGAACTCCGTCTTCGCCCTATAGTAAGATTCATCGACCGTGTCCTCTCCACCTTCCTGGGCAATTCTGCCTCTTCCCTTTGGCGGTCTTCCTTGTCCCCCTTTTGTGCAGCCTTTGCAGCTCGCCGCTCCTCCTCGACAACCTCGTCCATCAACCCCTGCTGCTGAGCACTGATAGTACTCGCTGACCTGGCTTGCGCAATGGAGCGCGCAGGGGAGAAGGCGGATGATGAACGATCGCGCAGCTTGGTCGGCGTTCGAAGCACCTCTTCGCTCGGTTGATTCGAAACGAGTATCCGGTTCGGTCTTCGACCAGATGGGGACCGCCCAAGATCAGGAGGGAAGGAAAGCCGAGAGGTATTCTTTGGTTGAGGCGAGGCTTCACCGACAGGGCCAGTTGACTGGTGAGGGACTAGACCCGGTTGTAGAGTAGGAGTACCCATTGGCGCCGAACTATCAGAAGATGCCGTTCTTTCAGGGGATCGAGCGACTATTGAAGGTCCAGGCGCGGGGTCCAGGGTTGATGCGGAGGCATTCGGCAGAGTTCGCATGGAGATGATGGCGGCACCATATCGATTGCCCCCGGTTCGCGGCCGACGGAACAGCTGTGCAGCCTTCCGTGTAGTCCGCCGGACCAAATCGCTGCCAGTTCTCTCGTCTATCTCACTGCCGATATTTTCAGGAAGTTCGATCCGCTCGATCAGCCTTCTTTCGCTGCCGGCGCCCCGGGACATGTGTTCAATCGCATCAGGTGAAGCAACGGATGTACGGCGGGTGGTTTCCTGCCAGTAATCGTCATCGAGGGGATGTCTCGTTTCATCCGAGGCAGCGTCTGACTCAGGAGGCCAATCACCGATCGCGCCCGATCCACCAGCGGAAGTGGTCAAGGCCAGGCGCATCTCAACGGTGTCATCGAGGTCGAGTGTTGACAGTGGATCTCGCGGAAGCCAGAGGAAATCGTCATAGTCATCGGTATAGGCAGGCTGATCGTTGTATCCTCGTGATCTCTGATAAGGCGGGATGTCTTCCCAAGGTCGCAGCGGGTGGTGAGGGACGACGACTTTCTTAGCCAGTGGATGCGTAATGGCATGATCGGGTTCGTGTTGCCGCTCTGCATCTGCTTCGGATGCGGCAGGCAAGACTGTGCCTTTCCGCCGGTGGCTTTGACCTGCGAGGTCAGGATCAAACGAGATCTTCGTGTCGAGTTTTGAGAAAAGTACTCCATCAAACGGGATAGGGATCCGGTAGTTGTCCGATCCTGGCAAGTAGCTCGGTGCGATCGTGTAGGCCCACTGTTTCGCCCAACTCAATAGCCTCTCCCGCAAGGCGGCGAGACGGGTGTGAAGTGAGGAAGAAGACTCCCCCTGGCGGACCTTGCGGTCATCGTCTGTCAAAGATTCTTCAGCAGACGATCGGAGACGGCAACCGGTGTCGTCTCGTTCGCGAGGGACGACGGGACAGAGTAGATCTGCTTCCTCGACGTCCAGACTGAAGTATGTCAGCATCGTCAAAGCCGGCTTCCGGAGCGGGACGCGTACAGGTCATGTCTCTTCTTGAGAGCGCGAGTAATACTATGGCCTCATTCAGTCATACACCTCTTGCAAGCCGTCCCACTCACACAAGCTTGACGATCAGCGTGATGAAGAACAGCACACCGGTGGCAATCGCATGACCTTTGGCCTTATCTGGATACCAAGATCAGCGCCGCTTTGGGGCAAATTGCCAACCCACTCAAGATAAGAAATGCGAACAGGACAAACTACATGTCATTAGTTCGTTATATGAAAGGGAAGAGAATAGTTCACCTGGCCCACTGAAGGAAAAGCATGTATGAGCAGCCTCTCAAAGATCTGCGGATTACTTACAGGCAAGTGCATCCAAACTGTACCGGAGCACTCTAATGCTTGTGCGCCGGCCATTGTTCTCATAAAGTCGTCCGTAGACAAAAGTGAATTGCCGTTTCCATATGACTGGGAGCGACGTCAGAGCTTGCATCAGTTGCAACAAGCGATTTTGAACACTCACCATAGCAAGCGCCATAGAATAGAAGTGCTGTATTTCGCATCAGCGACTGGGCGGCGAGTAAAACAGATGATCCGCGTACTGAAGGGTATCACCAATGGGCTGTTTCAGACATGTAAGCCTTCGACTGGGAGAGCGCAACTATACTCACTTCAACAGCATGAAAAGATGCATGATAGCCCCTGCTAGCACTGAAGGATGCGTCAGCCAGTTCGTCCGAGGTGCCATGCGACATACACTGCTGCGGTACCTGAGAGAAATGACTGAATGTCGGACTATGCAAAAAGCCTGTTAGCGGGATTCCTTCGCGGCCCTCTAGTCTGACTATTCTGTACGGGAGTTACGTTGACGGGGTACAACAGATACACGGGTGCCGAAAACGTAAACGATAGTTGGCAGCTTCGGAATGTCAGCTCGTCTCGCTGAAAGGTAGACGATGAATCACTCCAAAGCGAAAAATCTCAAAGAATGGCTGAATTGCCACCTGTAGAAGGATGTAGGAAGCGAAGTAGGGTGCCGCTGTCGGCTACCAAGCCGTGTTTAGCGACTTGTCCCGTTGACAGCGTTTGAGGGACTCACGAACGCTACGGCTATTGTGGGTAAGGGATCAAAACTTTTCGTCTGGAAGGCGCTGAGGTACGCTTCGATGGCAGTTTGTCCAACCTAAGAAGGGATCATAAGTCAAAATCGATGGAGAATCAGTATGCATACCGCGAAGAATACCATTCCATTGACCATCACTGCTTGGAGCTTCAAAAAATAACTCTTTCGTTCAAAGGAACAACGCACAGAATTTCCAGAACCGCTCCAGCACGGAGTTATGCACACCAAGTTTTGTATGGATCGTTTCCACCTTGTTCGCAATCAACAAGAGAATCGGACATATACAGATGGTGAGAAGAGCAACGAGGATAACCGGGGCGAGCGATGTGATCGCCGATGCTGTCTTCGGGTGGGCGCTCAGAAACTTCTGCAATGGTTTGATGAAGCCGGAAATGTTGTTTAGACTCGTCAACGCGCAGAGTAGCGACACCGGAAAAATCTGTATTACATGAGCGCTTTGGACGGGAAGAGGGTTTGCACATACCCAGATGAGAGTAAATATCCAGACACCAATGTATACTATCCACCCCCTAACGAACTCTGTCCGGTACACACTTTTCCCCAGTTGCGGCCAAAGCAAGTCCGTCCAGTCAGGTGCGGCCATCGTGTGGCAGGCCGACGACCGTTTTGGGTGACTGTCAAGCACCTTGAGGGCAAGTCGGGCGGCTTTGGCGTCACTGAATGTGACAAAAGCAGTCGAGGCAGCGGGGTACGTGGACAAGTTCTGCGAGCGAGCTTTGTTAAGGAGCATGGTGAGATAGCTCAGCTTTGTGGTGAGATAGTCGATTAGAGGGGCGTTCTGATGGCGGAATAGCGAAGTCAGGTGGGTGAGGGATTGGTAAGGATCAAGCAGCTCTCGAGGAAGAGCGTGCAGAACCTGAAAGCCTCGTCGACAAATTGTTGAAGGAGATATCGGACTGAAGACGACTCACGTCCCAGACTGACTCTTCGCCTTCACCTCGTTCTCCTGCCTCATTGCTCACAAAGGACCTTAGAGCCTGTGTCAAGCGGTCAAGTAGTTCGATTCTCGACATCGAATCCGGCAGCGCCTCGTTGCGTGAGGCATTGAGACCAGTGACACCCCTTTCGACATTATGTAATGGGCGGACGATGCCTCCACTGTTGCCGGCGGAGCGAAAACTTTGGTTGTGTTTCGCAGCTGCGCTCAAGACGCGCCGAGCCAAGTTGACATGCGCCTGAGTCTGTTTGAGCAGGGAGCAGCGAGAGGAGTATGGTCAGACTTACCAGCTCGAGCTGTCGCAGCACGCCCTGCCGCCTTGAGCGTAGGCTAGCCAGGGGAGCAAGCTTCCGAACTAAAATGACCTCTTCCACCTCACTATCTAAGGTCGCGCCATTTGCGGTCCCACGATCATCGATTGGAGTTTCCTCTTCCGTTCTCCTCAGTTTCTCGCCTGCAAGGGACACTGCCGGACCGTCGGCGCTCATCTTTGGCCCGTTATGGTCCTTCAGGAGGTAGCGGAATGAGAAATGCGGCCGGGAAGGAGCGGGAGGAGAAGCTGGAAAGCGTGCACCCTCCTTGGAAACACGTGGCGTTTCCGTAGGCATAGATAGGTGATTGGAGCGAGCTTGATAGCGGTGCAGGTAGTAGTCAAAATAGTCGCGGAGGGTCTGCTCATATCGCACTGAGATAGACCATAAGCCAGCCATTATTTAGCCTGGAGGAAGGTTCTCACTGTCTGGCGGGACATTCGTCACCATGATCGTTCGGAATCTCTTGATTCCCTCAGAATCGTCCGCGACTGTCCTACCCTCCGCGTCCTCATTGATGACCCCATTCTCGCCACCTGTAATCCTGGTCTCACGCATCCTGGACTCCTTAACCCGCTCTGCCAAACGTGAAATTTCTCTCCGTCGGTACGCGAGGCCGCCCCAGGTAATCCACAAGACCGTAGCTGTCCAGGTGATCGTAATCCACCAGATGAGGATGGCGTGAACCCATAGCCATTTCGACCCAGATGATTCGACAAGTGAGGAGACGGAAGCTCGGAGCATGGAGGTTCGAGAGACTGTAGAAGGAGAGTAGAGAACGTGAAGGGGCATAAGGATTCTAGGTTCTCTAGGTAAGTATCTCGGCTGTTGACGCACAGGACGACTGACGGGAGAACAACGAATGCTTGGAGGAGAGTATAGAAAACTGTGGTACAAGTCAGCGGCAATGACAGAAATTCGGCGGTGGCACTCACAGGCACCTCTCAGAAATCGAGCATGCAAGGTGATGTCGAGCCCGCAGGTCTCGGGCATGTCTCTCTCCCTCACTTTCAGACCAGCTATGATCCATGCGAGGGGCCATCGTCTGCCGAGAAACGTCAGCGGTTAAGAGCTGAAAGTCAATTTTCAGCTACGCACGGAACTGGCGGAGATGGATCGCTAGACCTGATATCAGCAAGGACATGTAGACTGGTGGATAGCTCACAGGCGCCACGCTTTCGGTTGAAAGATGCTGCAGCCCTGTTAGCCCTTCGGTATCTGAGGCAGGTCAAAGGGTATACGTACTATCCAAACTCCCAAGCCTCCCTAGAGCCCAAGCGCTTCCTGGCAGCTGCGGCTTTCCCCTCCTCCCCGCTCAAGTCTATCGCACGGTCGGCATTGCTTACTCTGCCTTCCTTTTGACTACTCTCGTTCTCCCCGTATCGCCAACTATCCAAAGTCCGCTTAGCCGCTATCACCAACCTCACCGGTATCCTCTTGAACGGGCCATCTCTTCCTCGCCGTCGTGAGATATGAACCCCGATCTCATGTCCGAGAAGACAAACGCCTGCAATGGCAAGGGTAACGTAGAAATTGTCGAGCAAGCCTGAATACGCGCCGTCGTAACTCTTGTGCTGGGAAAGATCTGCCATCGATTGTTGACAAAGGCGAAATGAGAAAGGTTGGCGCGCTCAGGGACGTTGAAATCCTCTTTGTCGGGCGATGACCACAATCTTTGAAGCGTCGAATCTCGTAATGTGGTAGATGCCGTTTCGCTACATCAACTGAACGATATTTTATGGTGCAGTACGTTCAGGATAAGGAAACGTTGCTAGGAATTCGAAACACGCGGAGTTGACTCCAATGTCCGCGACTCTCCCTGACATGTTCTGAAACACCTCTCCGAAATCAAAAGTCTGTTGAGACGTTTACGAGAAACGGCTCATCTTGCGGAGCGGGAAAGCATTCGACACCATTAACCAACGCCCGAACATTCGTATGCGATCCATCTTTCGACCATTGCTAGGCGCCAAAGAAACACCACTCATCCTCACAAACCTAGAGCCGCCTGGATCTCATCTTCTTTCCCCCTACACGGTCAACGACGGCTCTCCGCTGCTCGATGAGTGCCCGAGCATAATCTGAAAGATGCCAAAAGCTGGCAAGGTGTCAAAGAAGGCACAGAGGTGGTACGCAGTAAGGGTGGGACGACGGCCTGGCGTGTATGAGACATGGTCAGGGGCGGAGGAGCAAGTGAGACATAGCTTTTATGCGTTCTGACGTGACCTCTCGGCTGATAAAGGATTCTTTTCAGACCATCCATTACCCCGGTGCGACACACAGGGCATTCTCTAATTATCAGGCGGCTCGAGTATATTGACCGGCTTAGACCTCAGGTCGCTGACAGGTTCGATTTGCGATAGGGCTGGGTCGGAAAACTTGACCGCTCTGCTCTGGCGACACCAGTTATCTCCAGCAGTCATGATGCCGCAGATTTTGCGATCCCCGTCAAGCAAGAGGCTGTGAACATTGTGACCAAGCCGGAGGATCACAAGAGCGGGACAATCGTTGCGGCTGGAACCGATCAAAAGCATGCAACCCTTCCCGAACCTCCTCCATTGACAGATCCGCCACTTTCTCCTCGACAGACCCTGATTCTCGATCGCATCCTTAGCGGACAGTCTTTCTTCTTCACCGGCTCGGCAGGAACCGGCAAATCGGTTCTTCTGCGGGCTATCATCAAAGCCTTTCGCGACAAGTCAGCGAAACATCAAGCCGAAATGGACAAGAGGCAGGAAGTACGAGTGCAGGCTTACCTGGAATGGGGTCGGCCGACGGATTCATGGGAAGACGACGGGGGGAGGAGGTGGAGATTGGCCATCACGGCAAGCACGGGGATGGCAGGCGTGTATGCCTCATCCGGATCTTGGTCGTAGGTTACTGATTCGATGGTGTTCAGGAACATCGGGGGCTGCACGCTGCATTCCTGGAGCGGGATCGGCTTGGGAGTCCAACCACAGGAGAAGCTTTATGAATCGATAATGAGGTTTCAGCCTAGCAGGGAGCGTTGGAGGTCTACCGGAGTATTGATTGTTGACGAGAGTAGGTGGCCTCGAGCTGCACATCCCTAGTACATGTCCTGATTATGAGCGAAAGTCTCGATGATCGACGGACGCCTTTTCGATAAGCTTGAGTGGCTTGGTCGCAAGATCAGAAAATGCGATAAACCATTCGGAGGCCTCCAGGTAGGTGGACCATTCCACAGCGCTGTTCTCTTTGACACTTCAAGATCATCCTGTCAGGGGATTTCTTCCAGCTGCCTCCTCTTGCTAAGGCAGGCGGACCGGGCCTCAAGTTCGCCTTCGAAGCCGATTCCTGGTCTCGGGTGATTGAGCGGGATAATATGCTTTCCCTTACCCGCGTTTTCCGGCAAAAGGAAGACAGCTTTGTCCGGATATTAGAGGGGATGCGCAAAGGCCGGATCAGTGCTGAGGACATGGCGGTATTGAAGGGTTGCGACAGGAATGTGCTGTATCCTGACGACGTGGAGCCGGTCGGACTGTCTGTTCTGCCTTTGACGTCCACCACATGACTGACGACTTTAGCTATCCGTCAAGGGTGGAGGTTAAGACAATCAACGACGAGCGCCTCGCAGCTCTGACCACTCCGACGCAAAGTTTCGTATCATGGGATGTGCCTGGTATCAATTCGAAGGGCTTTGCTCTGACTCAAGAGCAAGCGCAGGAATGCTTGGATCGAAATACCATCTGGTTGAGGGAGTCGTCGCTGAAAGTAGGAGCAATGGTTATGCTGATCACAGTGTGCTCTTCCTCTGATGCTTGGTTGGCTGGCTAATTAGTCATTCGCGTAGAACATGCAAGTGAGGAGACCCTCCGTTACGGATGTCCTCGGCTTACGTATCTCAGGACGGCGCTTTAGTCAACGGATCGATAGGTTTGTCTTGGTCGTACTTTCGAAGCGATAAGCTGAATTATTCGGAAGGTATCGTCGTCGATTTCTTGACAGTGCCCGACGCGGCGCAAAAAGACATTCGACCCCCTGGTGTAGCGGCTATGTTCTCAGTCGACCCAAATGTCGCTTGGCCAGTCATCGAATTCATCCCTGCGAAGCATGCGTCAAGGCCCCAAGCGAAGCGGGTGATCATACCTCAGATGTCCGTCGACTACCTGAACGCTTCGGGTTATCCAGAGGCGACGAGGCATCAGGTGCCGTTGATCCTCGCCTGGGTGAGTATTGTGTTGCTGTCCTGCCGCCTGAAGCGACAATGCTGATAGTAAAGCAGGCCCTCACTATCCATAAGAGCACGTCTCTTGAGCTTCCCCCTTTTTTGTCGCTAAACCTATGCAGGCCAGGGTCAGACGATCGAACGCGTTCGCATCAATCTCGGCAAGATCTTCGTCGAAGGTGAGGGTTCTATTGTCATCTGCCACAGTCGTATCTGATTGAACGGAGGCCAAACGTATGTCGCTATCTCCCGAGCAGTCAGCCTAGATACCTTGGAGATCAGGAATTTCTGTGCGGACAAGTTGGTTCTTCACTTTCTGGGCCGTATCTCGCTAAAAAGAACTACGTCAAGAGTCATGGCACATAGCCGTGTGGTCAAATGGGCTCGACCGATGGAGGACGAGCAAGCGGAGGATGACGAATGGGACGAGATGTTGGCGAATCACGATTTTGATTTTTGAGTCTTTCATGACCCTTGACTATACCTTGCATATGAGCTTTCTGGGTAGTCATTTTAGTCGATGCTATGTACGTGTGCATACAACACGCTGACCTGCCATACGTCTCCCGTGCTCAGCTGAATAGGATCATCATATGCTGGAAAGGGTTCAACCGGCGTGTACATTTATTAATTTACTTGATTGTGCACTAATTTTCCTTTGACCCGGGATTCTGGGATGTAACTCACTCCGAAAGCTTTGAACAGAAATCAGTCTCGTACCTTTGGGTCCTGTGTGATTTAGCCACGTGACCCACGCGACTTACCACCGATGCCGACGGAAGCGTTTGGTGTATGCGGTGCATTTCTCCCACTATACCGAGTGCTTCTTCCCCTCACTCACCCAGGCAGGAATGTCGCTCCGGGACACAGCTTGTTATACTCTTACACTCATCCCCTCATTCCAGGATCCTCGCGCCATCGAGCTCGTCGAAGTCCTCCAAAATGGCAAGCAGGAGTCCCGGTATGCGAGGGTGAGGGAGAAGGTGGATGGCGAGGTGTACAGTGCGGCCATATACGGTCAGTGCACTCTGCATAAGCAAATTGTGTCATGAAAAGGTAATCTGGGTGCTGAAGCCCAGGCCAGACTCGCTCAGTGCAGCAAAGCTCGCATCTTATGGATTCGCTACCGAGCAGGGCAAGAGGAGGCGACTGCAGCTTCATGGGCCGGACGAAGATGTCCGTTTGGAGCTTACAGGAAGGATGTGCGTCTGTTTCATCCCCAATCAATGCAAGATCCGCTGAAGTCGATGTCGTCGATGCAGGACCTTTGTGAGTAGTATCGGAGCCCAATGACCTCGTGGTTGATGACCAACTAATGCCAGGAATGGACATTCACCTTCGAAGGGTTCGCTCTATCCTAAAATCTCATTGTGTATGACCTTGCTGATCGGGCTTGCTGCATCCAGCTGCAAGTACCGCTGGACCCGAGAATTGTACGGAAAGGACTACATCTGTGCGCTGGACCGCAAGCCTGATCCTCGCGTCGAGATATGCCTGTACGCCCTTTCTCTCCTTCTTGATTCGGCATTTGCAGCTCACTAGAGTAGGGCAAGAGGCGGTGACAAGAATGGCCATGGTCAACTGCAGATCCTTCACTACAACATCGACCGATTTCCTGATGAGATCAAGGATCTGCGTGGACTGGAGACCCTCCTTGTGGCCAGGTGAGGTCACTATCCTCCTTGAAGCCTGATTTCAGCTGATGGTCCAACAGCTTGATGTGCTTTATCGATATTGCCGAAGAAAGGAATGCCGCCTCAGTACCGATGTTGAGCAAGTCCACGAGATCATCATCTAGCGCAAAGCCGGAGACCCCGCCACGGGTTATCAGCGAGGAGGACTTTGAGCCTGTATGTCACGTCATCTATACCTGGATTCTTCGCTGAATAGATCGGACAGGAGAATCCGAACGAGATCCTCGTCGGAAACAACACGAATGTCGACGAGCACGTCGCGAGGGCTTGTGGCCTCCTCGAGGTCAGTCGTGCCCGTAAAAAATAGGCGAGCTCAACGGGTTGGTATTGCAGGACCTCCACGTTTTATTCATAGTGGTCCGCTCGAGGACGGCGACAGACAGCCAGCGAGCTCTCGAGGTCTCGCTGGGTGTCACAAGGTTCGTTACGTGATTGATGTCCAGCTTCCACACGCTGATCCTGACATAGGTACCGGCACCGTGAGGGTCTGGGCGATCTGCACCAGTATGTCATCGAGGAAGACCCGCAGCCTGTCTCAACGGCCCCAATTACGGACCGGCCTGGACCGAAAGTCATCAAGCTCGATGATGAACCTCTATCTCAGTCTGTCCTCCTTGTCCACAACGAGACTGTTCACTTAGCGGGATCGTCCAGGCCTGAGCTCCGGCGCTCTTCCGGCTCGTTGAAAGCCTCGAAATGGTTGCCACCTCCAAACATCGCAATCTACCTCTCCACCATCGAGTTGCCCGACCTCAAGCCGGGTCGACGGGAACAGCTAAGGACGGCCTCGGGAAGCACTGGAGGCAAGGTTTTGCCTGAGCCGCCGCAAGGAACAGCGGAGAGTAAAGGTTCAGGCAGCTCGAAGGATGGTAAATTGGGCCGGCTCTTCCGCACGCGCAGCTAGAGAGATCACACGAAGCTCGTAGATATACCCAGCACTGTTCATACGACCGAAAGTTTTTCGTGTGACCGTTGTGCGAGATTATTAGCGCAATCGAAGTGCATTGAGCGCATCTTCGGCTACTCAAGTTGGTGTATGCTACAAATGCTCCCTTCCCATCCATCCACATGTTACGACCTCGTTTAGCTTCTTCACCAACGTCTACGCCTCGTCCTCGTCATATAATTTCTTCATCCAAGCCATCGCCACCTGATAATCCCGCTGGCAGTCCGCCAACAACCCTTGGATGCGTCGGAGTGCCTCTTCCTCGGAGAGCGATTCGCCAGCCTCCTCGTCTCGCATGTTTCCGTAGTGTTGCATCTTTTCGCACGATTCTTGGACTTTGATGATCCCCAGGGCGGCGGAGGAGCCTTTCAGAAAGTGGCCGAGGGAGGATAATTTGGATAGGGAGGGCTCGGCGCTGCGGTCGATCGTGATTCGGACCGAGAATGAGAGACCAATCATCAGTAAAGGCCCGTGCGATGAGGCCAAGGACCACATACATGGCTTCCTCCATCTGCTTGAAGGTATTCTCCGCCTGCTCAAAGTAGCCCCATACGATCCCCTTTGAGAACTCGCGCTCGCCACCTCCACCATCATCATCCTCGTCGTCATCCATGTCACGGATCTGAGAGAAGACATCCAAGTCGATGATGCCTTTCGGATCGGTGGGCACCTGGTGAGGGCAAAGGGGGTTGAGGGAGGTATTTGGAGTGGAGCAGGTTGTCAGGTGAGACCCGAGGGTGGATGGTGGAAGCGGAATGACGAAAGTTGATCGCCAGAGATGTAGCCGTAGGCCGGATCGTTCGGAATTTTAATGTTTACGGTAGAGCAGAAATTGGCGCGACGGCCACAGCAGAGAGGTGGAGCAAACGACGGAAGCAGATCCAGAAGAAGCAGATGAACGAGAAGAGAGGGGAATGAAGAGGCAATGTCAGCACCAAGCTTGGAGCCGCTGGTCGAGTCGGGGCTGAGCTCGCGCACCTCTCCTGTCTTCACTGACGCCATGATCGGTCGTTTAGTTCCGAGCAAGGGTGACGATTTGGTGATCGGGATGAGCCTAGGGTATATTGGAGGAGCTTCACTCGAAGAGGAGCAAGGAGCACAGCAAGGAGCACCTCGGGATCTAAAGTCCGTCAGAGGACGAGGAAGGCTGCGGAGTGAAAGGAGTGTCCCGAGGAGCTAGCTTTAGGCAGTTTCGCAACACAATCGGGGAATCCTGGAAAAGCTCAAGGCACCCTCGATTACGGAATCTAAGCAAAACAGGCTCGCTATGACGTCCCTTTTGGGTTCTTTCACGCGCCTAACCATGCCGGGAACCCCGAATATCAGCCGCTGATTTCTGCCGGAACGTTTCAAAGGTTTCGTCCATCTGGACCGAATGTCCGCTCTCTCCTCAAACCTACCCACCCCGCTCCCCACACGCCCTTCCTCACCCGTCTCCTTTGATCCACGCCTCATCACCGACCCGGATCAGATCACCGCACAGTTAGCCCTCCTCGCTAGGCGCGAATCAGACCTATCACTCGCGCTCAATGCGCTCGTAGCCGACCGAGGACAGATCGAAGGGGCACTCACTCGTCTACTTGAGCTCGGATCCGAAGTTGATCGGCTGGCAGTGGAGGTCGATGGAGGAGGTGGACCTTCCAACAGCTTGGGATTGGAGAATGGGAATGTGTTTATGGAAGATAAGGATGGAGGGTTGGTCGAGAGAGTGAGAAGGGTCTGGGAGACGAGCGAGCGGGTAGGAGGGAAAGTCCGACGGCTGGATGAGGAGGTGGGAAGAGTGAGGGAGGCGACGGATATAGTGACTGAGGTGCTGGAGCTCAAGGTGAGTCTAGCCGCTCCAAACACCTGCCACCAATTCTGACGGCTCCCGGTAGAATGCTCTGCAGACATTGTCCTCCGCCATCGCCAAATCAGACTGGGAGTCGGCATCTCGAGCTTGTCGAAGAGCGATGTCGGTACGAAAGGAAGTCATCGAAGGCGGCTTCGCAGGGACTGTAGTCGTGAGCGACCCTGCTTGAGACCACCATGTCCCATGAATTGATGTCTCGATTAGCCCACACCTCAGCAGCCATTACCGCCGCCTCAGCTTCTCGAGGAGCTTCGTGGCGTTCTCCTCGATACTTTCCGAATTGAGTTCGAGTCCGCGGCTCAGAGAAAGGACGAACAGGCGGTCAGCCGGTTCTTCCGACTCTGGCCAGGGATTGGAGCCGAGGAAGAGGGTTTGGAAGCCTATGGCGACTTCGTGGTTGGCCTCGTCAAAGCGAGGAACTCTAGTGCGGGAAAGCGTGCGTGACAATTTCAACGGGCAACCAAGTATCTAGGCTTATGGTTCTGGCAGCTTCGTCACCCTTGTACTACCTGACCTCCCTCACATCACTCCTAGAATCAATCGCGCACATCATCGACCAGCATCAACCCGTGGTTGACAAGTATTATGGGAAAGGACGTATGCGGACCGTTGTCGGACGGCTTATCGGGGAGAGTGACCGGGTGGTGCGAAACTTGGTCGAGGGCTGGGAAGAAGATCGACGCGTCGGACGATTAGTGCGGAGCTGCAATCGCTCGAGATCTTCGCGCTGACCTAGATATAGAAATCTGACACGACGCAATCCCGCTTCCTACTTCTTGGCACCCCAGCATTGCTTCCGCCTCTCTTCGCTTCACTCGCCAATCCGGCTTCGAATCAGATGTCCCTTTCCTCACTGGCCAATTCAACCACTTCTCATCTTCCCAATCTATCGTCCGCATCCACACTTTTGCAGTCTTATGCTGCGAAGAAGCCAGGTCAGACACCTACGCCGGTGCTAGAGGAGGAGCCCGGTGGACCAGATCCGCGGGATGTCGATCGGGTATTAGGGGAGTTGGTAGCGATAGGAGGGAGATGGACGCTGTTCCGCCGATTCGTTTGGGGCCGAATAGCGGTGAGCCGGGACTGGTCCGCAATGCACCTGGTTTGTACTCTGATTTTTTTAGGATGATGAGGAGGAGGAGCAGGAGGAAGTGTCTCCCGAAGTCAGTGCGCCAGTCGAACCGAAAGTGGATGACTTGGCCGTGCTCGAGCAATCGGGCAGTCAACGAGCCATCGAGAACCTCCTCAAAGTCTACTACGAGCCGCTCGAGCTCTGGTTTCTCCGCACGTCTGTGGAAAAGGCTTGTCGCAGCAATCACAACGGGGGACCTTACTGACGATGTTGCTCTGTCCAGGCGCATCGCCTTGACTCGCCTGACATCTCGAGCCGACCTCACCTGTCTTCCATCCTCGACGACACCTTCTATCTCCTCAAACTCGTTCTGAACCGCATCCTTTCCTGTGGATCGCTTCCGACCTTGCGCTCCATGTCAGCAAGGATCTCGGAGGTGGTGGACAGAGACTATACAGGAGTGATCAAGAAGAAGATGGACAGTGTCTACGGGTCCCAGGTCGGAGGGAATCAGGAGAGAGGTGCAGAGAGGGATCGACGAGAAAGGGAGCAGAGATCTAGCTTCATTGTGTGTGAAAAGGCTCCACCTCGCTGTGAGACTGACAGGAGTAGATCTATCTGAACGATTTCGACGTCTCTGCCGACTACATGGACCGATTGATTGAGGAGACGCTATATTCCCTCCCGCAGGTCTTCATCGACTCTGAGCTCGATGCGGTCAAAAGCGAGGTAGCTGGGCTTGGCGAGATCTCTTCCCGTTTCCGGGCTGCCTGCAAGGTACGACTCACGTTCCGGTCACCATCAGATAAGCTGATGCCCTCTCCGCTTTCAGGCTGGTCTTGAGCAACTCTTCAACCAGCTCACTCGACCTCGACTTCGAGCGCTCCTCGACGAATGCTACAAGGACGTCTCGTACGCGCTCGATGAGGACAGCTTTGCAGAAGCCGAAGAGCAGGACGTCGTTCACAAGCGGTTCGTCCGGGCATGGGAGGGGCTGGTCGATGGTTACCGGGTGTGTCTGTCCTCAGCACGATTCCGATGAACCTTACAGTGCGATTCACAGGACGCGTTCACCGACCACAATTACCAATCATTCTTCAACATGACCGTCGAAGTCCTCGTTCGGCCTTGGGAGAAGATGATGATGGGTATGCGCTTCACCGAGGTAAGCGAGACTCTGGCATCGACGGGAAATGACAGCTTACTCCTTTCGTAGCTCGGCGCAATTCGGTTCGACCGCGATGTCCGCGCCATCGCAAACTACCTGTCCAGCCAGACGAGCTTTGGCGGTGCTCGCGATAAGTTTGTCCGGCTGCAGCAGATCGGAACGGTCCTTAATATGGATGCGGTACGTTCCATTCCCACGAGCTGCTCTATGCTGATGATGTGGTTCAGGACGAAGATCCGGGGGAGTTCTACTCGAATTCGGGGATCCCATGGCGGCTCAGCAAGACGGAGTACAACTCAGTCGCGGAACAACGGCATTGATGTTGCGTCCGAGTGATACAATGCATTACCTATGTTCGTCCCCGTCCCCACTTGTCAAACCCCAAACCCCCGCTAGATCGTTCCACCACTGCCCTTCGGCCGTATCACCCACACCTCCTCCAAGCATACTCCATCTCGTCCCGCACAGCTCCCTCATTTGTGCCTCTGTCAACCTTTCACCTACACTGCCCTTGGCAACCCCTCGTAACCTACGATGAAGGTGGTAAGAATTATGTTGAAGTTGCCGAAGAATCAGCCGTCCCCTCCGAACAGCTTCGTCCTCCTCATCTCCATCTCTCTCCTCCCCAATAAGAACATCCTCATCCACCTCCCCAAGAAGTCTCGCATCCTCACCGCCCTCGCCTTCATCTTCGTCAATCCGAATCGCCCGGTCTCCTCCAACGGACCCCACGTCACCTCGCCCGATCGCATACTCGCACACTCCAACGCAAAGCCTCCAGACACGTTCCAGCATCTCGAAAGCCATCATCCAAAGCCCTGCGGCAGAGACGTTTACTGAAGGGGGCGAGTCGGAGAGGAGAAGGAGGGAACGGTAGAGCGGGAGGTCCGAGAAGGCGTAGGTGACGGGTTGGGGATCTGTCCCCGAGGAGAGGGAGGAGGAGGAGAGGATGGTAGGTGGGGAGGACGAGAGGTCAAGAAAGATGTCGTATGATAAGGGATGGAGCTTGTAGATCGCATCGCTCGTCGCTGTGCTCATCAGTCCGGTTCAACCAGATTCTGGTAGGGTTGGGAAAGACGTACTGGCTACCCATCCGCCCGAACGGGCTTTCATATCGTCCAGATCCATGAGCCCCACATTCCCTACCCACTCGGATGTTTGGGGTGTCCTTGTCGAATTCGAGGTAGATGGGGGAGGGAGGGACATCGCCCAGATACACCATGCGAACGCGCTGGTCGGCCCGAGTGGGGGTTGGGAATATACGAGCTGCTCTCATCGTCAGCTTTTTTGAGCAACGTATATGGGGTTGGGGAGAAGAAGGAGACGTACGACATGGTGTCCGGCGAGGGTGGAACGGTAGAGGGGGATCAGGGAGGGACCGAGGAGGGATAGGAGCGAGGGGAAGTAGGTTATGGGATGGTCCGCCTGGTCCCTCCGCTTTAACTTCGTCAAATCGTGGAGGACGGGAGACATACAGAGGGATGTGCATGGCCGTCGATCAGATCTCGAATGTCGGTTTGACGGCTTGTACTGGGTCGATCAAGAGAGCTACTCGTTTCCGCACGGTGCTCCTCAAACACCTTCCGCAGCAGCTCGACCGCTTTCGACCGAGCCGGCGCGAATCGCGAGTCATCCAGAGCTTCGAGGCGATCATACACCTCCTCAAGCGCACGACTTAGGTCGAACATGTCAGCAGACGTCGCTGGCGGAGCTGCACCCCATCAGCTGGACGGAAACATATCATCCGGCCTGGGGAATACCAGGCACGACCCCCAGCGTGCTCATCCGCCTCCCCCTACTTGGTCCGCCTTCCCGCGAAGCAGAAGTATCTCGACTCCGGAAGAGGCCTGCCCCTGGAAGGTGGTGGTGGGTGAAGAGGATGAAGTCGGATGCGAGGGTGTGGAGGCCGGAGGGAAGGGTGGTATGTTCGATTCGGCCGGGGGGAAGAGCTGATCAACACCCTAAGCACCCGATCTAAGGGTACTGGGAAGGAGAGAAGGAGAGGAGATGGGAGAGCCTACCTTCATCGTTGATAGACGCGTAGAAGATTATGGATTGGCCTTTGATGTCGTCGAAGTGAGTGAGAAAGAGTGCGGCTAGAGGAGGGAACGACATCACGATATCGGGCAAGCTTGATAGCTAATTTTGGATAGCGAGCCGAGACGGGATGAGTCTCTTGGGGGAGACAATGGGTTACCAAAGGTCCAAAGGATCTCGATTAGTCTTGGCTGCTCAGGCACAAGGCCGTGCGTCTGCCTACATACATTCCATCGGGGTATATGTGTCATGACGGTATGTGTCTACATGGATTCTCCTTACCGAATCCTGGATTCGTCTCATGCAAAGTACTGCGAAAGCGGACCGTCAGCTGCGAAGACGAGACAGTCGCAGAAACAGCTCTCACATGATGTTCCTTCGCCTTGCGCGCCTGCACTTCGAGGATTCCGCTAAATGGGACGTAAGCTCCATTCGGTCATTTGAAGCAGATGCGTACCCAAGGAAGTGCTCGTGCGACAGTTGCGTCGCATTTTGCCGCAGTGCCAGCTGCCGAACCAATCAGCTTGGCCCAACCTGACGCACTGGACGCACCATGCCCGCCTCAACGCAAACCGCCTTCAACTGCGCGCCGTTCATGTCTTCCGTCGATCGCGCCAACTCTTCGAAGCTGTTCCAGTATGAGCAATTGCGAAAATCTCTAGCCGAGGCAGCTCACTTGACACCTTGGTGGTTGAGTTTTCGCGCATGAATTTGCAAGATCCGCTCCCGGGCGCTTTCATCAGGCAAAGGGAACTCGATCTTCCGGTCCAGACGACCTGATCGGAGGAGTGCCGGGTCTAGGATATCGATTCGGTTCGTCGCGGCGATCACCTTCTCGCATCAGTTTACACGAGCTTAATCAAGGCAATCGAGTCACCTTGATGCGGCTGTCGCTCGAGAATCCGTCCAATTGATTGAGCAGCTCCAGCATCGTCCGCTGTACCTCGCGGTCTCCCGACTTGTCGCTATCGAAACGCTTGGTCCCGATCGCATCCAGCTCATCGATAAAGATGATTGCGGGAGCCTTTTCTTTGGCGAGCTCGAAAGCGTCTCGTACAAGCTTGGCGCCGTCACCAATGTACATCTCCGCCATATCAGCCGAGTGTATCTCCGTAACCGGCGGTACTGACCTGGACCAGCGAAGGACCAGCAAGTTTCAGGTAGCATGCGCTCGTCTGAGCCGCACAAGCCCTCGCAAGCAGTGTTTTCCCCGTCCCTGCTCCATATTAATGTCCATTCGAATATTTAAAGGAACTCTCACCTGGCGGCCCGTACATCAAGCACCCCTTCGGCGGCGTTATCCCCAGCGTCTTGAACTTGTCTGCCTGTTGCATGGGGAGTACACTTCACGATGTCAGCCGCGGCGCTAAGGACCTCGATGAGAAACTCACATCGCCTCGACGAGTTCCTCGATCTGCTTATCCAGTCCTCCGATGTCCGTATATGTTTCCGTCGGCCGCTCATCCACCTCCATGGCTTTCACTCGCGCATCGTATTCTGCAGATGCGCATCAGCATTAACGACATAAACAGCAGAGCACCCGCACCTGCAGGTAGTTTGTCGAGGATGAGGTACGAGTCCTTGTTCACGCCGATGAGGTCTGCTGGACGAAGCTCATTATGCGGAACAAGGCCGATGATCGGGAGGAAAATAGTCTAAGCGTGATCAGCTGCGTCCCTGCTCCGATACTGAATCGCCTACTTGTCGTGTCGTAGTCTTGATCACCGCGCACTTGCTCTTCTTCGCGTTCTGTTCGTTATGCGTCGCCCCCTCCTGCACCTCACTATCCACATCCAATATCTATCCCACCCATCAGTGACCAATCCCGCAACGGGAGATTTGACGAGCTTACCTCGACGATCTTGGAAACCAGATACGGCAAGACCTTATTCTGCTTGATCTTCGTCGTATTATCCGCAATCTTCTCCACCATCGTCTCCCGTTCATGAGCTAGTCGGAGATTCTCCTGACGCATCATCCTGATCTCATTGTCGATCATCCGGGTCTGCATCTTGATCTCCTGCGGATCCGACTGCTCTTCCATCAACATACTACGACCTCCATCTTGATATGAGATTCTTACCCTGATCACAGAATCTGGGATGTCCTCAAACGTGTCCTCGACAGCTTTGACCTCCTCCATCTTCACGTCCTCTATCGGAGCGACCGGATCGGAGGCGGGAGCAGGTTCATTGCGAGAAGTGGAGGATTCTCCATCTTTGTTGCCGTTAGGAGCATCGGAAGGAGGTATAGGAGGATCCGAAGCTGGGCTGGACATGGTTTGATGGGGACTTTTCAAGACGGACAGAAAAGTTGATTGGGAGAGTAGTAGAATCTATTATTCAGCCGCGCGACGCAACTCGTCAGCTATGGAAAGATGTCACGTGACCCGACTGTTTGTTTCGCCCCTGGCTGGTGAACATATCCAAAAGATTCTCGATTTGAGCAGAATCTGATAGCTCGTGATGCTCAAAGCCAGCCAAGCTTTCGATCCTTCCCTCGCCATGAAATTCTCCACCCGAAACGCCTTCTACCTCCGAGTCTCCAACTACCGAGTCATCCCCTTCTTCCTCTACCTCGACGAGCGACATGCACGTCCTGCTCTCTCCTCACCTTTATCCTTGTCTCATACTGATCGTATTCAAGGTCGATTGGATGAGTGACCGGGTGCTCCAGCTTGTGATCGCCGAGCTTCAGCCAAGGTAGATTATCTCACTTCGCTGTGTCCTCTAGCTGATGGATGAGTATAAGGATGCCAGACCTGCTTCTCTCGGCAAAGGTCACCAAGAAGCACAAAGTCTACGTGGAGCGAGGAGGTCAGCTTGGCTTCCCCCCTTCCCAAAAAAAAGGTATGTTCAGCTGATCGGGTTGCGTAGAGGGCTATCAATACTGTTACTTTCTCCGAACAACCACCCGAACCGAAGTCGTCCTCCTCAAAGTCCGTCATCTCGCTCCTCCCCCTCCTGCCCTGAGCTGAGAGTCGACCCCACAGCAAAAGACATACAACCTCCGACCACCTACACCACCCCCGGCCAAAGGCTCCGCTTCATCTTCCGTAACTCCTGACAAACGACCGCGGCGATCCCGAACGCGATCCCGATCACTGAGCGTCCGAGCCGATACAGAGCCTCATCCCGAGCCTGAGCTTCGCGTGAAGGCCGAGCCAATGGACCCTGATCCACGATTCGAGTCCGCGCGAAGAGATGCGGAGGAAGAGATGGGAGAGAAAGGGATCAAAGATTGGAAGCCTGACGTCGATGTCACCTACAAAGGTCAGTCTACCAGGCTTCTCCCTACCTACCCCACTTCAGTGCTTTTCCCCGCTGACGAATGAAATGGGCTTTGGCACGTCCTCGGTCCAACTCGTTTTGATCATCGAGCCCTACCCACCTCTCCCTTCCAGCCAATACGCACCCCCCTCCTCTCGCCTCTCCTCTCGCTCCGCCTCCATCGTGTCATCCCGCTCTCGAACCCGATCAGGGACAGGCCGATACTCCTCCAGCTCCCTCTCCGTCGCTCTCGATGGCGGTCGATCCCAGACTGTATCAGCTCCAAACATGCGGAACGCCTCTTCCACACCTGCACCCGCCAACTCCCGGCGTGGTGGAGGTCCATCCGCCACCCCATTCAGGGAGAACAGTGCCACGCCTGGACCAGGAGGTAGTATGGGGCGGCGAAGACGAGCGAGCCAAACTCCCCTCTTCATGCCGAGAGATACGCCGTTTGGGGAGGACGACGAGGATGAAGAAGCGCACGAGGAGTACACGACGGCATTACGAGAGGGAAGAGCGAGATTACCAAGTGTGAGCGGGCGGGATGGGGGAAACGAGGATGAAGATGAGGGGATGGATGACGTTCCGGATAGTATTATGGAGATGTCGGAGAGGTTGGTCAGGAGTAGTGAGATTGAGGAGGGGATCGTTAGGGTTATGGGAGGGTGGGAGGAGAGGGCGGATGGGGAGGAGAGTGCGGTCATGGGGAAGGAGGAGCCGGGGGATTAGCGTGAGAGGGAGGACATGACATAGCATCTGATTCAAAGTAGCACCGCACTACCTGATCGTCCTCGCTGGACTATGACGTTTCTTGTTTATCAAAGGTCTGGGCCATAGCGCTTTGTCGCCGCGAAGAGGCTCCACACACATCTTAAGACTGCTCCGAACGTGGTCAAGCGCTTAACTGCGACATGAACAGCCACTGGTATCACGATATCGCAGAATGCATCACGATCAACGAAACCAAATGCAATCTCCAATCGATGATATCCTTCTCACACAAGTTTAGTCGACCCTGCAAAGCTCGTCAACACGGCTCAGACGGTACTGACTCGTCAACTCACTCCTCCATGGACCCGCCAACCTCCTCAAGCCTAGGTGCGTCCTCCTCGGATGTGATACCAGTAGTAGCCGCCGGGGCAGCGGGCTCCTCAGCATCAATGGACAAGCCAAGAGCGATCATCCTGTTGATCCGCTGGGCGAAGTCTTGAGGCGCGGTGAGGGTAAAGCCGGAAGTCTGACCACAAGCTCAGTATGATTTTTTCCAGCTGATTCGAAAGCACTGACAAGGAGAGCAGTCTCGAAGAGGAGGTAAGTCAGATCTCGGACCGTCTTGTCCGTCTTGTCCTCGGCAACTCGTGACTTGAGCTCCTTGATGATGGGGTGTTGCGGATTCAGCTCCATCGTCTTCTTGCTCGCCATGTAGGAAGACACTGCGATCTGTCAATTTGTGACCAAAGATGAGCAAGACCAACACGCACTCGAGGAATCGCGAAGAGCTTGCGCCTTCATGATCCGCTCCATGTTGGACGACCACCCAAATTGACCGGTGACGAGAACGCAAGGGGAGTCGGTGATACGGTTGGACACGACAACCTTCTCGACCTTGTCGCCAAGGTTCTCCTTGATCGCGGTGCAGAGGCCCTCGTAGTCCTTCACATCCCTGCCAAATATCAGTACCTTCGCGCAGTGCTCATCGATCGACTCACTTCTCGCGCTCCTCCTTCTCCTCAGGTGTTTCCTCGAGCTCGAGACCCTCCTTCGACACGCAAACCAGCTTCTTCCCCTCAAACTCCTTGAGCTGGGTTACCGCATACTCATCAATGGGGTCGACAAGCAGAAGAACCTCGAAGCCCTTCTTCTTAAGCACCTCGAGGAAGGGAGAGTCGCGAACCGATTCGAGCGACTCGCCGGTGAGGTAGTAGATTGACTTCTGGATCTCGGGCATACGGGTGATATAGTCCTTGAAGGAGGTCTGCTCGTCGACTGACTTGGTGGAGTGGAAGCGGAGGAACTCGGCGATCTTGGTCCGGTTGGTTGCGTCCTCGTGGATTCCAAGCTTGAGGTTCTTCGAGAAAGCAGTGTAGAATTTGTCGAAGTTGTCCTTGTCCTCGGCAATCTCGCTGATGAGGTCCATCGCCTTCTTGACCAGGTTCTTACGGATTACCTGAATTCACAGAACTCAGCTAGCGCAAAGGAAAGTTCTAGCAAGTATGCTCACCTTCAGGATCTTGTTCTGCTGGAGAGTCTCTCGCGAGATATTGAGGGGAAGATCTTCGGACTGCGGAACTCAGCAGGATTCTATGGAGATAACAGATGTACTCACGTCGACCACGCCAACCACGAAGTTAAGGTACTCGGGCATGACTAGTGGCGCGTCAGCCAAGGCCATTCTAGCACAGCCTCGCGACTCACGATCCTCGTTGTCCTCGCTAATGAATACCCGACGCACGTAAAGCTTGATGTTGTGCCTCTTCTTCTTCGTCTCGAAAAGATCGAAGGGCGCCCGCTTGGGGATGAAGAGCATCGCCTTAAATTCGAGCTGACCCTCAACCGAGAAGTGCTTCACAGCGAGGTGGTCCTCCCAGTCGTTGCTGATCGACTTATAAAAGCTGGAATACTCCTCCTGAGTGACGTCCGAGGGGTTTCTACGGCAAGTCAGCGCTGCGCACCGTCAGTCGGACCTGACTCACCGAGTCCAGATGGGCTTCTGCTTGTTGAGCTCCTCGTTCTCGGTGGTCTTCTCCTTGACCTTCTTGGTCTTCTTGGTCTTCTTCGACGAGTCCTCATCCTCGACCTCCTCAATCTTCGCGTCTCCCTCCTTCACCTCCTCGTCCTCCTCGACCTCCTTCTCAGTCTCCTTGGTAACGACAAGCTGGATGGGATAAGAAATGAACTCGGACTGCTCGATGTTAGCGCAGCTCTCGTCAGCTATTCTCGCCACTTACGTGCTTCTTGACGATCTCCTTGATCTTCTTCTCCTCCAGGTACTCCTTCAAGTCATCCTTGATGAATAGCTTCATCAAGGTCCCGCGACCGAGCTTGGGGCCTTCAGTGTCCTCGGTGATGGTGAAGGTGCCGCCGGCTGCGGACTCCCAGATGTACTGCTCGTCATCATTGTGCTTGGTGGTCACCTGGACCTTCTCGGCAACAAGGTAGGACGAGTAGAACCCGACACCGAACTGACCTGGGTAACAAATCAGCCAAGATGACCTCGCAGAATGCTGATGGCACTCACCAATCATGCTGATATCTGCACCAGAGCTGAGCGCCTCCATGAAAGCCTTGGTACCTGACTTTGCAATCGTACCGAGGTTGTTGACCAAATCCGCCTTGGTCATACCCACACCGGTATCACGGATGGTAAGGGTACCCTCATCCTTGTTGGGGGTGATACGGATGTAGAGCTCCTTCTCCGAGTCGAGCTCGCTCGGATTGGTGAGGGCGGAGTACCTGATCTTGTCGAGAGCATCCGAAGAATTGGAGATGAGTTCTCGAAGGAAGATTTCCTTGTTGGAGTAGAAGGTATTGATGATCAGATCAAGCAATTGCGAGATCTCGGCCTGGAGAAGAAAGTGTGAGCGAGTTGTTAAGAGAGTAAGGGAAAGAGCCCACCTGGAAGCCAAAGGTTTCTGTCGGGGCAGACATTTTGATGGATCAAAGGTATCTGAGAAGATAGTCAGCGGCGAGAAGGACGATGCTGAAAAGCATGAGACTGACCAAAAAGGTGTACTGGATCTGTGAAACGCTTCGCGAATGAGTTCAGAGCGATACTGTCTTTGAGCAAAGAGAAAGGTTACAAACGAAAGACGGGTGGAAAAAGTCTCAAAAGGGACGGAAGCAAGGGGCGCGCTGGAAGTCCATGATTCTCCCTAGAATCTTCCAGAAATGGGGGGGATATACAAGGAAGTTGGGCAGTGGCCTTTGTCCTCGAAAATCAAATGCAACAAGGTTGATTGCTGCCTTCCCGCGAACCGTCTCATGATCTATTAGGTCAGGCCGATGGAGATATCCATGACAAGTTCAGTAAAATTGAGCGACATCATGACGATAACGGGCGGCTAAGTCCTGGGAGTGGACCTTTCGTCGAGCTCAGACGTTTCTCCGGGAAGAGACGAGCCGTATCAAGGTGTCATCAATCTCTCCGAATCGTGATGATCCAGGACTTTGTCTCAGGACGTCGGCCATCAACGGCGATTCGGCAGGTCGTCCGGGCCAAACGGCGTTGCTTACAACCGCATACAGTAGACTAGATTTTCCCACCCAACCAGCCAGGCTTCTCCACCGCCGAGCTCAACTTCTCCGACCCTTGTCTCGGCTCCAGCAGCACTACATCCACCTCGTCTCAGCTTTTCGACTCTTCTCCGACACAGGAGAAACCTACGACTTTTCTTATAAAGTGCGTCAAGCGAGCCACTACCCCTTTCCGCCAAGACTCGCTTTAACAAGATCTGCACCGCTGCAAGCTCATGGAAATTGAAAGGCTATCCTTTGTTTTAAGGCGATTCCAGACGGTATGAAGTAATGGACTAACCTCCTGATATCGGCGAAAGTCCATAGCGATCCGACCGAGCTTCGCATATTTATCGTGATTGATCAAGCTAAGATCAGGCGCCAGGACAGAAAGCCGGGTATCCAGGTTTCCCTCAGATGTGAAAGTGATGCTGGAGGAGTGTCAGGACGATCTTCGTAAAAGACACCATGGCCCACTCTGATAGGATCAAGCCGAGGAAGGGTAGGCAAGGGCTGGAGACTTCTCGTAGTCGGGCACGATAGGCGGCATGATTCTACGGGACGTCAGCCTTGGTGGCAAGGCCGCAACATACCTTTGTATGCTCGATGACACCCCGAAGCCGCTCCATGATCACTCGATACTTCGACGACAATGCCTGAGATGTATCAGCTGAATTCGCCCTCAATGGCAGTCCAGCTTACATCCCAAGTCTTTTTCAGTCGGAGGACGATACTGCTATTCAGCCCCGCTAACACCGCGAAAAGTGTCGAAAAGTTGCGCAGTGTCAAGCATTTCTGCGTCAACCATCCCTGTCAGCTCGCTGCGTGACCTAGAGAGGAGACTGCTCACATCCGCAAGCTTGATGTAGAATTTTAACAATGCCGCCCTCTTCTTCGCATCCTGCTCATTCAGGACGTTATCCGCCACCCAGCCCGTGATCTGGTTGCTCAATGTACTGAGCGCTTTCAAGCTCGGTATCGTCTTCTTCCCCGTCTGAAGCAGATCCTCGGGGACTACCGCGCAGAACAGCTTGCTCTCCATGATAGTGAATTGACGGGCTAGCTCGAGCGTGTCGAAGTCGGTGATCGAAATGATGAGCGCGTTCTTCTGAAGGAGCGAGTTAAGAGATTTCGAGATGATAGGTGTTGGGGGCAGACTGCCGGCCATTGGAGGCGGATAGGTCACGCCAGCTTGTGCGCGCAGTCTTTCGGTCGAGCTCAGGCGTTTCAGGCTGCCGGATTCCGGGTTTGAAGGGACGTGACCGCTTTGACGCCTCCGTACGGCTTCAAGAAGGCGCGGACCCATTGCCGGCAGAGTACGCGATACCACCGCGATAGCAAAGTCCCGCGTTCCGTCGAGTACAACAGCATCGGTCTCTGACCTCCAGTACGTATCGAGCCAAGCTTTGAGGAAATTGTAAATCCGCAAGCGTACTGGCACGACCTTCCGCTCGATCCAGACCGCTCGTTCCCGCTCACCCAACGCAATTGACGGCGGTGGCTGGAGGTCGTATCGCGCCATCATTGCTGCTAGGAGTAAGACGGGCGAAGTGAAGAGCCTGAAGGTATAAAAGAAGCTCGCCCAGAAAGTCGGGTCTACCGGCCCATCATGCGGAGTCATCTTCTCCACCAAGACAGAGAGCGATGCGCCGATCATGTTCCCTTCCGAGTTGAACGTAATGTCGCGCGGATCGTAATCATGTGCGACAATCCAGAAGCGAACATCTGAGTTTGCCGATGGGATCGGCGCTGTACTTGACCGGACAGGCGGAGAAGGTCGCTGTAGCAGACGGGCTTTGACCGGAGGGGTCTCCACCGGCTCGTTCTCGATAGAGAGGCTGGCGAGCTTGGGAACGGAGCCAAAGGAGGCGACCTCACTCGTGAAATAGGTGAGGATCCGCGAGTCGGCGTGAGGTGTTTGCGGAGCAGGAGGCTGAAATTCGCTTATCCCAGAAGAGCGGATCGAAGATTCAGCAGTCGAGGCGGTGTACGCGGAGGTAACCGTCGCTGCGGAAGCAATCTGCCGCGGTCTTTCCAAGTCGCTTGTGAATCTGTCGAGGTCCGCTGAGCGAGACGGCGAGCGGTGCTGAAAGCGGGGCATCGGGACGGGCGAGATCAGGCTGGAGGAGCGACTTCTTGGGGTAGCACCAGTGTCATCTGAACAGCTCCAGAGCATACTCTCCGCTTCCTTGATCGCGAGGGGGATGACTGGCGCCGTGACCGCTTGCAGTAAAGGGGGTCGAATCTACTGCGGTCAGCATCGATGTTCTCTTGGTCGAGCGTGACTCACCAGTGCCACTGGCCTCACCGTCATATCCTCCTCCCGGCTCACATCCTGCACGATCTCCTGATCTTCGTCGTCATCGTCGTCGTTCTCTTCTTCCTCATCAGGCGCATGAACCAGATTGTCATCTTCCTGGTACCGCTGCTGCAGAGCACCCAAGCTAGAGGCCTTGCGATGTAGCGCTGAAAGCGTATGTAAACCTCTCGCGCCGACCACTCCTTCACGTAGCACTACTGCGGAATCGTGAGAGGGCCGAGGGGTCGATTGACGAGCGTGTCCGTCCCCTTGCCGCGGTGTCCCCTTGATGTGGGGTGTATCCTTGTCGGGAATGCACAGCTTGACAAGTCGGACACACTCCGTACCGGCTCGCAAAGTCCCCGTCGCGGCTTGAAGAAGTCGACCTTTCTGAATCTCGTAGTCGTCCTCACCGAGTTCGGAGAATGGTGCATTCGCCACTACTTCGGCGCCTTCGACCAACCGCGCTGCAACGTCATACAGGTTATCCTTCGCCATCCTCATGTGGTCGATGTCTCTCGGCCGGGACAGACGAACACCGGCATTCCGGCCGACTGCCTCGACGATTGTCAGTAGCTGGCGCACCGCATCGATCGCCTCCCGTGTCATCTCGATGATATGAGCGTGACTCGATGGATGTGAGCCGATGTGATGAGAGTGAACATGTCCGATGAAGGCAGCGATGATGGACAGCAGCGCATCTTCCGCCAGACTGATGGCCTCGTACACATCAGGCGTCGAGTCGAGGCTCTTCTTGGCGGTGGGCGGAGGTGTCGGCACGGGTGTAGAGGGTTCCCAAGGGTGACATAGGTCCGAAGAGGTAGCGTGGGAATGGAATGATCCGCTATCCATGCTACCTTGAAGTCGCCGATCGCGCAGGGATTTGGTGGATATGGGTGATGAGCTGCCTGATCCAGACGAAGAAGCGAAAGTCGCAGACATCGGTGTACTCGTAGCTGACGGGGATCTTGTTCGGCTAATGCGAAGTGAGCCGAGACCGGGAACTGTAGGCATCGGTGGAGGAGGGCTTGATACTCTTCGTCGCGTTGCTCGAAGATCGCCAATGCTAGCCGCCTTGAGTCGGAACGCCTCTTGCATCCGTAAAGTACCTGTGGATGGCTCCCGAATGCGAGACTCCTTCGTCGCGCTCGGATCGAAAGAGGGTGGCGGATGCTGGCTCGAGGCCGGTGTTGGCAAACCTCCTTCACCGACCGCTGCGACCTCTCCAGGCTCGACCACCACCGGCTTCACCCCGCAGTCATTCGCTAGATGCAGGAACCTCTTGACGCTTGCAAAGACACCTCGTGCCGCCTTCGCCAGAGCGTTCATCTCCTTTACATCGTCCACCTGCGTCTCGTCCCCTGGTCCCTCAACCCCACTCGCACTCCGCGCACATCCGACCAGCTTCGATAATTCCACCAGGACGACCTTCCTTTCCTTCGCCAGGATGGGGAACGACACGAGAGTCGTGCTCTCCTTGCTAAGGCAGTCGGTCTGCATTAAGGCCGCCCGGATGGAGGAAATGACACAAGCTGTTGATGGCTGTATGTGGGGTTTGCGATTCGAGTGAATGGCTGATTCGAGGAGGGAGAGTGACTGGACAACAGGGTGGAGCAGAGCTTGTAGCGCCGGAAGGAGGTTGGCGGGACTTCGTGATGTGGAGGAGACTGTATGAGCGGCAGAGATGGAGGAGGAAGTAGAGGTGCGGGAGTGATGGGACGCGGCCGAGGTTTGCCGAGAATGATTGCCTGGGACTGATTGAGTTGCCGACACCGAGTTCGAAGCGGATTCGCTCCGCCGATGCAGTGACTACGACGTGTAAGCACTTGAAGCTACGTGGCCCTACAGAGACTGACCCCATCCCATCCCATCTCCCGAACGTAATTGCTCGGGAACCAGCCCCTCCGCGGTCCGACCCTCGCCTCCTTCTCGACAGCCGTACTGATCTCTCCATCCCACCACCCCGTCCCATCTCTTACGTGCACGCGGATGATCTCACCAGCCCTGAAGTTGAGGTACATATTCGGGTTGAAAGACGCAGTCGAAGTGGAAGCGAGGAGTGAGGGGTCGAAATGATGGATCGCCTGAACATGGGTCGGGATTCGGAGTGGAGAAGTGGGAGTGGGCGGAGCGGGATTGATGGCAAAAGATGCGGAAGAGGACGGGCTGGCATGGTGATGATGACTCGCTTGGAGTGTTTGGATCATGTTGATAAGATGCGGATGTAGATGGTTTCGGTGAGATCAAGGTGTGATTTGTATACAGGTCACGAGGATAGTTGGACTATACATCATTGTAGACGATTCTGCAAAGACGTCAGCTCCAACTTGGTATACTTTTGAATATCTCACAGCAGATTCCACAAGGAACCCTCAGGTGAGACCGAGCTCGGCAGTTCCCACTACAGAGGTTGAAGATCGACGCTCGAAAGCAAGCAAAGTTCAGCCGAAGATCCCGCAATTCGAGGAAGGCTCAGACGCGTGACGCGATTGATTTTCCTCGAGCCAAAAAAGTCCTGGGGGATCTGCAATGCTCTGAAATCTATACCTCTACATCGACATCGTACTGCGCCCATCTCTCCTGAGCTCGATCAAACCCGCCTCCGAAATCTACCTCTCCTACAAGGTCGATCACGAGCCTTTGCATCTCGTTCAGGCCCGCTGCGACATGTGTGAGAGCCACAGTCGCGGTCGCGAAGATCGCGAATTGCTCGTTCTGCATCCCATCAGCCATTGACCATCGTTTGTCGCTCCCCTAGGGAAGATCCTCCAGGGAGCGACCGGCCGAGAGCGAAGACCAAATAAGGAGCACGTACATGACCAAGGTCCCATGTCAATGGCTGCCCGAGCGCCACAAGCGTTTGATCTGCGTCTCTGGTATCGGCATCTCCTTCTTGATCAGGCACTACGTCTACTCCCTTGGCATGCAAATTCGCCTCGATTTTCTCTGTCGGAGTTTTCACGGCCGCCCTTCGTCGCGGTCTTCGCATGCGGTAGTACGCCAATCTCTCGAAAATCGGCATAGTCGTCGGCATGGCCTGCGCCGACCCGAGACTCTGCTGGAGGAGGGCGAAGAGGGCTGAGCAGTCCGCGATCTACACTTCCGGTCAACTGTACAGCACAGAAAGAACGATCGCGACGCACAAAGGCAGGATGCATGACATCTGACCGCTCCGTGAGGCGTTTGCACCAGATCGGTTCTAATTGAGCGTAGGATACCGAAAGGAGGGCGAGTGCGGATAGAATTTGGTCTTCGGTCTTGACCAGTTTTGAATAGGTATCTTTCGGCCACGGTCCCCTGAGAGCGGTCAGCGTGCTTCTCTGCCCGGCTGCTCGGCACACCTGGGACCTGGTTCCGCCCTAACTCCGACCATATCAGCCTTCGCGAGCTTGAAAGGAGGAACTGAACGTACGCTGCGAAGGCCATCTGCTGGCTGATCGCTTGCATCTTCCCTGAACCAAGGTTCAACTCCTTCTACTTGCACGCCCATCCGGTGAGCATACCTAAGACGAAGTGTGGCGATGGCAAAGACGTAGACGCTCAATGCCATGGATGGCGGCAGCATCACGGATACGGTGAGTCCGAAGAAGGAAGCTTGACCAAGCTTGTTGAGGGCTGCAGTCCAGTCAGCAAGCTCGTGGGACTAGGCCTGGGATAAGGAGAGGGTCACGGACAAGGTTGAGTGAGCATTAGTACCATGGTCGCAAAGGTCACGATCATACATCGGGCGAAGTTCTTCCATATTCTCGGTTGGCTGAAAGAGTCGCTAAGCCATGTCGGCAGCGAGAACCTATCGAGGAGACCCTTCTTGCTTCCGAAGTCGGCGCTCGCGGGTTCGCCTTTCTCGGAGGATACCATTTTAGCGGGGGCCCGGTCGAACCCGGAGGGTGAAAGGCGCAGAGTTGGAACGTGTTTACTCATCAGGTGGATGAACATGTCTGAAGCACGTCGTGGGCCGCAGACTATCATACATTATGGGATTACGTTGTTGTTTTGCCGAGCCGGGGACCCCGCAACGCGTTCCTGGTCTTCCTAAAACCTTATTCCAGCCTCCATTTATTCTTCAGGCTCTTTCGGGTGAACAAGGATGTAAAGACAACGACAACGATCATCACCTGTACCGGATGCGCTGCCATCACTGTCTCCCCTCAAGATTGATCACGAGAACCAAATTCCCGCCCTTTCCTCCTGTAGTCCCCCACAGTGGGGTCTGATTGACGCGTCTCACCAACTGCAAACCGGCGAATGCTCATTCACCGTCGTCCAACAGATACCGGGTCGCCGAGCGTGCCATCCTGTCATTGTTCCCAAACCTTTCTGACTGTCTCTTCCACTCCCTCTTCCACTCTCTCCAGTTGCATCATCAAAGCCTCTTCTCGCCGGTACATTGACGTGCTATTAGCTTGCTTTTGATTTCACGCAGCTGGGAATCATGATCAAGCCAGGCCCAGCCATTCCCATGGGTAACCTTCAGGATAAAGCATTGCCCAATGTCGGATTCAAAGAGTCACGACAGTCCTCGGCCAGCGATCACCCAAACATCAAAGCCGAGAATGAATCACCCAGGTCACGAATCGTGTTCCGCAACCTCTCTTTCGACGTCAAACCCTCAAAGAAAGCTCCCGATTCTGGGATGAAGAGACTGGTGGATGACGTGAGTGCGACGATCACACAGGGTGAGGTAAGATAGCCATCCTGTTAAACAGAAGCTAGTCTAACGATAACCTTTGGTAGATGCTCGCAATTATGGGTCCATCGTAGGATCAGTCAGAGTGGCCGGATCATGCTAATGGGACGTCTCAGTGGCGCGGGGAAGTCCACCCTGCTTGACCTGATGTCCTTCCGCAAGAATCCAATTTCGAGAGGCGAGGTGAGCTTCAGCCGAGGCTGCACATCTCGCTGACTGCCACAGGTCACGCTCGATGGGCAGAAGATGAACGCCAAGACTATGGCTTCTGTGTCCTCCTTCGTCGAGCAGGACGATCAGCGTGAGCTTTGAGCTGGTTCAAACGTTCATAAACCTGATGAAGGTAGACTATGGGGTATTGACAGTGAAGGAAACGATATCTTACGCTGCTCGCTTGAGGTATTTCCGGAGAATTTAGCTTGGGGATAAGATTGATGAGGTTTTTAGCGAGACTAATCTTACCAAGTCGGAGCTGCGGCAAAGAGTGGATGTCATCATTGCCGCACTCGGTCTGGAGAGCTGTGCCAATATCCGGGCATGTCGACATCATTAGCTCCCGGACCGTAAAGCTGAGCGAGATTTGGCAGATTGGCACGCCGATCCAGCGAGGTGTCTCAGGCGGTCAGAAGCGTCGTGTGACGGTGGGCACAGGTCTCGTCACCTTGTCCGTCCACCTCTACTCGCGCTTGGCGTATCAACCTGATATTGAATCAGCCCACGGGTCTTGTTTCTGGACGAGCCAACCAGTGTATGTTGCCTGGTATCCGAATGGCCCCGGCTGATGCAGATTAGGGTCTGGACTCAGCTTCTGCCCGTGAAGTCGCTACCTCGATCCGCCGCTTTGCTCAGCTCGAAGGCATCATCGTCATTGCCACCATACATGCGCCGTCTATTGATACGCTCAAGCTCTTCGATAAGCTTCTCGTCATCGCCGAAGGCAAGGTAAGTCGTATCCCTTGCGGCGCGCTTCTTTCAACCGACAAGCTCAGATAGCGTACAATGGCTCGGTTGACGGAGTCGTTGGCGCCTGTGAAGATATCGATCATCCTGTACCATCTTTCGTTCGTCCACTTCGTCTGGTGATCGTCATTCGCTCAACGTCTGAGTCAGGTCAACCCGGGCGACCATATCCTCGACCTAGTCTCGACAGATTTTGGCGATCATTCCTCTTCAGCTTTGGCGGCGCTTGTGTCTCGTCACAGCGAAGCGGACATGTCCGAGCCACTGCTGACAGATGATGGCGGACTTCAAAGTGATGCGTCATTCATCGGGACCACTACCGGAGTCCGAAATATATGGCGGTCAACCCTTGTGCTGTCGGAGAGGACCGCAGTGAACTATATGCGCAACTTGCTTGCGTATGGGTAAGCCATGCAGGACCCGATTCATCCACAACAGCTTCCTGACGCAACGCAGGGTGAGGCTAGGGATGTACGCCGGTATGGGATTGCTGCTGGCGACAATCTGGGTTCATCTCGGGACATCGGATGCCAAGATCAATGACCGGTTCGTTTCGATCGCCTCCTTTCATTGCTAATGAGCAGCCTTTCCGTACACTTCTTCTCCGTGGCTTTCCTTGCCTTCATGGTGTGTCCTCCTTCTGGGACTTAGTAGTTCTCAAGACGCTGATGAGACGTGTCAGAGCGTCGCTGGTATCCCAGCTTGTTCGTCTTCTCTGGGTTTTCGATAGGATACTGATATCCCGCTCAGTTCTGGAGGAGCGCTCCGTCTTCGCGCGGGAGCGACGCAATGGCTTGTGTATGACAAATCCCTTGATCAGTATATGTGCTGACAGCCGCTTGCCTAAAGACGGCCCGCTTCCCTTCCTCCTCAGCAATACTCTCGTCACCCTTCCCTTCCTTTTTGCGTGCGCCCTGGTCTTCTCCCTGATTTGCTACTGGGCAATCGGGCTTCATTCCGGCGGAGTCCACTTCTTTAAATTCCTCGCATACCTGTTCCTCGCTCTCTACGGTGCGTCATAGCCCATTCCTTCCGCATCTCACTGATGACCCATCTAGCCGCGGAAAGCCAGTCAGTAATGGGGCAATTAATGGGATCGTTAAGCTGATGAAAGATAGGGTACAAATCATCGCTGCCGCCGTGCCTATCTTCATCGCTGCTCTGGCCTTAGGAGCCTTCATGAATGGATTCTGTAGGTTCCCCTTCCGTCCCCATCCCCAACTCCATGCTCATCCTATGATAGGGATGTGTGTGCAAGGATATTTCATCAAAGCACGCTCTCTGCCTCGATTCTGGTACTACTCCTTCCACTTCATGGATTATCAGGTGCGTGTCTCCGTAGGAGCTCTCAGCATCCCAGACCGAATTTAATCTTTTTGACTTGCAGACTTTTGCATTCGAAGTAAGGATGGTGTCTCTCATCAGCAGATCCGTCTGACGACAAGTCGTCTCGTTCTCAGCTGCTCGCGAACAACGATCTCCGCGGTCTCACTTTCCAATGCGATAGCGCCGTCGACGCCGCTGGGCAATGTGCATGCACGTACCCCTCGACGATCGGGAATTGCCTAGTCTCCGGCCAGGATGTGCTCAACGTCAGTCATGGTTCTGCTTGACGTGGCTCTCGTTGATCGCTGATGCGCCGGATGGATAGTACCTCGAAATCGGCGGCATCCCCATCGGCGGATATGCAGGGATCCTCGTCGGGATCATCGTGCTGTACCGCGTGGTGTGAGTGATTCCGCTCGCACAAGATCGACCCCTGACGTTATGCAGTCTTTACGTGATAATCCGTCTCACCCGCTAGCTTTTCGCTCGAATATCGAGATCCGTCGAGAAGATCGAATGTACACTACGGATCGACCTGTTCATGAAGTGCCATGTTTGTCCAATCCTGTACACTGAGCACCCACGTTCTCACCTGAGACCCAAAGATATGCATACTATACACTCCTCTATCGTGATCGCTGGTACTGCTTATTGAGAAAGAGGTTGAAAGTTTAGACACATAATCGGCGTGTACATTGAATCATGCTTCAATTTACTTGATTGTTGCCGCTCAACAAATGATGATGGACCACGCCCTTGTCACCTCCCTCCTCCAGCCGTCCCCATCTCGCCCATCGCCGAAGCCGATAGATCAGCCTGGGAAGGATGTGCTCATCAAGCTGAAGACGATGGAAGCCCATTTCGGGAAGGAGGGGTATGAGGTGGTGGTGAGTGAGGGGAGTGAGGAGAAGAGTGGACTCGAGCCGAGGGAGATGATGTTCTTGGTGCGGTTCGTCCTTCAACTGGTAGATTTGCTCAAGAGAGATGGCTTGGACAGTCGAGAGAAACGTTCCTCCGGTGAGTGTTGCCGTCCTCCATCATTCCGAGTGAAAGCGCTCATGGGCTCGCAGCTTCCTTACAGGTTTGCATCTTGATTTCCTGGGTATCGAAGATCAATGACGTAGGAATAGCTACAAAAGGTCATGTCACCGTCGCTATCACCCGCCTCGAATCATGTATCATCTGGCGTCGAACAGAGCACATAGACGATCTCGACCGTATGGCCGAGAACTGCGAATCCGAGGTCGGTGGCCCCTCTGCCGACCTGTCATCCTCCATGTTCTATGCTCGGTGACTCACTGATGCCTCGTCTAGTCCCGGACGGGGAAGAATATGGTCCTCGGCTTCACGCCCGAATCCCAGCCTATCCTCTATTTCTTTCCGAGCAGAAACACCACGCCCGTCGAGCAGAGGCGGGCGGTCCACGCGGTGAGCTTCGTTGCACCCCCTCGAGGTGTACGTTAACAACTGATTTGTACGTTGGATAGGTGTTTATGCTTGAACGAGCGCGGGATCTCATGCCTCAACACGTCTCGTACGACGTCCTGGCCAACTTGGGGTGGACTCGCTGATATCCGACGCAGAAACGTCTTTGTGATCTTCAACTTCGCTGGCAAACGTCAAGGACCACCCACGAGCATTTCGGTAAGAACCCACACCTCCACCCCTTCACCTCTCTGATCCCATCTTCTTTCCTCCTCTCCTTCCCCATGCCGCTCTACCGCCCCGGCGCCCATCCAACCCCCTCCCCCTCCCCCGGGCGGCCCCCTCTCTCCCCCAGGTCGCTCGAGAAACCCTCTACATCCTCGCAAACTACTATCCCGAGACCCTCTCGACCTCCGTCTTTCAAGACATGCCATGGAGAGTCAGAACCTTCGTCAATCTCATGTGGCCATTCGTGGACCCATCCACCAAGAAGAAAGTCAAGTTTGGGAGCGCTGAGGGGAGGGAGGTGGTTCAGGATTGCCACGTAGAGCCTTCCCAACTCTTGAAGGATTGTGGTGGGGAATTGGATGTATGTTTCCCTTCAGATGGATCTGGAGGAGTGACTGATGGGTTGGTAGGTACCGTATGATCACGCGGTGTATTGGCCGGAGCTGATTCGGGTATGTAAAGAGAGGAAGACGGAGTGGCTGGACAGGTTCATCAAGCTTGGTCCCAGAGTCGGGAGGGAGGAGAGGGAATGGAAGGAGCCGACTGGGAGCACTGTCAATGGCATGAGCGCTGCACCGACGGGCGAGACACAACAGAATGAGAAGGTGCCAGATCTACATGAGGGGGACGGGATGATGGCGCAGCCTCAGAGTGTGCCGGCGATGCATAGTAGAGGTACAGATACACATGTTTGTGCATCCAAGAGCATCTAGATACCGGATCCGTTTGAGACAATATAGATCTTCCACCTCTGCGCTCATTCCAGAGCGCACATCCACCTCGTCCCTCATATCCTCTTTTGCACATTCCGCTGCAACAGCTAAACCTACACCATACTCGACGCCCACCCCATCGTATCCACAGTCCCCTCCATCCCCGCTCCGACCGTCTGGAACAATTCCGCCATACCTCCAACATCGAAGCTGAAGCTGGAAATATCGAATCCGGCCCCGCCCACATCGCCAAACATATCCATCATCGCCGGCGATTTGGGCAGTGCTCCTCCCGCTTCGAACGAGGCCCTCCGGTCCGGGCTGATCCCTTCGTACGGAACAGATTCGGGTGTAGGCACGAGCGTCGATCCTAGTAATTGAGCGTGCCTGGACGGAGTATAGTCTGCGTCGAATAGCTCGCTACACTTTGAACTGAATCAGGATCAGCAGTCAGCCCGGTTGGGGTGGAAAGGAAAGATCCCACTTCATGACGAAGTTGGCTGGTGTCATGACGCCGCTATCGTAGCTGTTGATCACGTCTTCAACGATTTTGAGCTGCCTCTGACCGACCGGGAAGCGTTCGGCATATTGGCTGAGGGCGAGACTGCGAAATCTTCAGCTAGGAAGGCTATTAGTGTAGCGGTTATCGTACCGGAAGACCTGGATCTCGGAGCGGAAGATGGAGGCGGAAACGTGATCGCCGCTCTGGTTGGCCGACTCCAGGAATCTTCCGAGGATCTTGGCACACAAAGCCCAGACGAAGCCGATGATCGACGGCAGCAGTGACACTGGATCGTCGATCAGCTCAATAGCTCGAACGCCAGTATATGACGTACGATCAAAACTCGTCGCTGTGACTATTCCGGGTCAGCTCAAATACCGAAAAGCAAATCATTAGCTCACTATCGTACAACAACGATAGCACCGCTCGGATGGCTGTCAAAGACAAGCGCGAGACGTCGTTTGTCCAGGTCTCCTTGGTGATCAGAGGTTCGCCAAGACTCGCCATCGCCCTTGATTCGTTATAAGAGGAGTTCTGAAGTATGCCCAGTGGACTTACGCATGGGCGATCATAATCGCGCAAACAAGGTCGCGGTCTAGTGTGCGCACGTCGCCACTGTTCTGCGTGGGACGGCGGAGCTGAGGCGGGAGACCCATCCGGAAAGCGTTGATCTGAGACAGCAAGAGACGGAGGGTGAGGTCATGGACGTATTTTCTGTCGGTTGGAATCAGCATAGAGGCGAACGACCCAGGTATTCCCTCACGAGACAGAGTGCGCACTACGGGTGTATCGCCTGAAGAAGGTGTTGACATCGGTGAAGAGCTTCAGGGCTTTGATGAAAAAGTTGAGGCCCTAGACTCTCAGCATGTTTTCTTTAGATGACACTTACGTCCGCATGCTCTGGAGGGTCTGCGCAAGGGTCAGTAGGTGTCAATTTCAGCGGAAACAACAAACGAGAAGAGAACAGATCAGGAGATCTACGTTCATCAGCTACAATTCCCGATGATGTGTCAGCTTACTGCAAGGTCTGCGTTCCTCCCAACTGACCCTGCCCCGACTCGAAAGTGGATTGCAGCACGGGCAGCTCGACGGTGATCTCGTCATCACTCAATGACTGTAACGTGTACGTCAGCGACTCCCTTGGATCAAGGTGCACGACATACTGTTGGCCAAGTTGTTGTCATGGTACAAGTCCTCTCCATAACATAAGCCATCCTGAGCAGTCCTTCAGATGGACTTCCGAGACCAGGGATCGCTGCTTACCACCAAGTCCGATCCCGCTCGGCCTGGTCAAATTTCGATGTAGAGGCTGGAAGCAGGATATGCGTGAATCGTTCGAGGGCGCCGGGTACGACGTCTACGTTTGTGAGCGAGATGGAGATGAACAGCACAATCGACTCACGAGGTGACTCATTGATCCGGATCGGCGTTGACATTCGTATACACGCGGCTGATTCCATCCAACAATCCGTCCACCTATATTCGTCAGTATTGCTCGTCTGTTCCTGACGGAGATTCACCAAGCATTGAAATGGTCCACACCCGTCACAAGGATGTGCGCTAGACAGATCAGCCACGCCCCGCTCGTTTCCGCTTGTCCTCACCCTGGATACATTGGATGAACTTCTCTCCCCGATCGAGGTAGTCTGTCATAGCTTGAAACGCTTTTCGCCGGTGCCACATTTGGTACCTTCCCAACGGAGTGACATTTCTCACGGCTGTTCTGGCAGCTATACCGGTAAACAGCTGCCGGTCCGTTATGGACCGGGCTTCGAAGTCGTGCTCTGGGTGCGTTATGTCCGACCAACTCGCGCCGACGGGAAAGTAAGCTCGTGTGGCAAGCAGGGTCGGCGCGATGTGATTCGCAGTGATGGCGAGCATCGAATGCAGCAATGCGCGACACTGTCTGGGTCAGCAAGGAGATGCAGTCGGGAGGGGCCTACGGGAAATTGAGGGTTTCGGGGTGGTAATTGGAGATTTTCGAAGAAAGTCGCGCGATGAATCATCTTTGGCCAAGTCGGAATCTTGTCGAAAAACACGTTTGCGACGTGCTACTTCGAGGTCAGCGGCCCTCCAGGTACAAAAGTTCGGCCCACCTCGACAACCTCGAGGGTTGGCAAGTCCTTCGGCCAGCTGAAATCCATCAGTCCGCTCGGAGTGCCGGGAGATGCTGAGGACTCACTCGGGCCAGATCAGGTCATACAGGCTGTTCATGTTGGTGTCACTGAGTCCATCGAAATCCAATCCAGGAACTGCTGCCGTATCGAAGCTCGCTCCTGACGGGTCAGGGAGCGTCCAGTTGACATCCATGGCCGGCGTGGGACCTGCTGAGAGCCTGATCGAATGGGAAGGGACAGGTTTATCTGGCCCCTTGGCCTGCATGAATGCGGCCGCTTTCGCGTTGTCGAGTCTGTCGAATGGTGACCCATGGTGCGGAGCATAGTCTTCGACCCTAGGGGCGTTGGATGCCCCGTTGTCGTGAGAGTTCGAACCGTCTTGACCGTGCAAGACTTTTTCGAATGCAGCTGAGATCATTCAGCTCATTTCCACCCTGGCACACCCGATAATCCCGGAAGGAAGGAATGCGAACCCACCGATCCGATCCTCCAATTCGCTAAGCTTAGCCTTCTTCCCGACTCCGTCTTCACTGCTATCCTCATGCGACTCCCGACCCGCCGCCATCTTCCGCCGCTTGGTCCGCGCACTCGGTTCCTTCGGTTCGTCCCACGTACAACCTGGATCACGGCTTGGCGGACTACTTCCACGTTCGACCCCTCGGGCTCGCGTTCGGGAGCAGTTTGTACATCGTGGGCGGATGGCATCACATTTCTGAGTAGCACGGTGTCAGCATACCATGTACAGTATCCCTCAAGACACGGGGTTTTTCGGAATCAGGAGTATTCCGCTCGACATGGGGATAGAGGCTAGTATATAAAGACTGAAAGATTGGACCGAGACGAGGGACCGCCCAGAGTAGGACTGACCAGTTTTCGTTTACTGTACCAACAAAGTGCAATCAGTCGAGCTGGACCAGCCCAGTGGCGAGAGTTCGACATACCGACACTGATGACAAGCAGAATTCCTCGCCAACACCTTTGGCAATTGATCTTCCCGGTTCATCGCCAATAGAGCGTGATTGACAAGATCCTGCTGCGAAATGAGAGAGCTGAGAGCTGGAGTAAAGGTCTTCCTTGGCAATGCCCGAGGTTTGGCTAATGGCCGTCTCGCCGTCACGTGACTCTCCGTCTTCTCATGTTAACTTACAACTTGTCGAATGGAGGACACCTTCTCTGCCTCAACCTGGCCTTCGATCTGACACAAATCCTGCCATCCAGGAGAGAGAGAAATTGGAAATCAGCAAGCTTCTCCAGATTGCGTCCGTCATCTCAAAGGCACTGGAACAGGTCAGGCTCGGGTCGGATGAGCAGGAAGAGACAGAGTGGAAGAGCTACATCAAGCGTCTCGCCACGGTGGTCATGGGGTGGACGAGCGAGAGTGAGACGTTCAGCCATGACGCTGGATCCATTTTGGGAAGCGCATCCAAACCGGGCCATCATCTCGGGATCCGTCATGTGGAGAGGCAGCTTCTCGTTGGTTCCTCGCTCATTGAAACATACTGTGGAGTACATTGCTAAACTCCAAGACGCCGTCCGAAGGGCGAGGACCTACATGCGGAACCATTTCTCATAGAGGGGTCAGACAGCGCGGAACTCCAGCTGGAGAGAATCAACGACGCAGCATCGTTTTTGTGGAGTGGACAGGAATGAGGTACTTTGGTGCTTTACATTGCTTCTGCCGAGCTGAGGCATATCATCCGCCGGCGTTGGCCTCGTGATGAGCGGGAAGGCATCAACGTGACGGTGTCGAAGAGCAGGTTGCGCCGTTGGTTTACTCGAGATGACAGACGGGTGATCATGTTCCGTGTTGCGATTAAACTGCGTTGATATAGCCATTATTACCGTAATGAACAGAAATCAGCTCAGAACACTCACTCGACTGCTTTCCCTTAGCTGACAATTCCAGCGGTCTCCACCATGCTTGGTGAAGTATGTCAATACTAGGCTGCAAGGGCTTCCGACGATACATCTCGCATCGGCACAAAGAGCATACATGCAAATCGCAAAATCTCCCTAGCCTACTCCTCCTCGCTCTCAGCATCCGCCTCGTCCAGCCACTGTGCTCTCGTCAGCTCATACCTAGCCTCATGAACATGATCAACTCACCTTGAGGAACGCATCCGCGCTCTTGCGGACCTTCTTCGACTTGTCCTTATCCACGTACTTCTTGCTGACGTGCGTGCCCCACTGCCTGACGACCTCGTCGTCGAGGACGTCCGCTTGGTACAGTGTCATGAGCAGTTTCGAGGTGGTTCCGGCGGCGAGGAGCGAGTCGGAGGAAGGCGAGAGGGCGAGGAGACGCTCAAGGCCGCCTAGGAGGGACTTTTGATGCTTCTCAGATGTCACGAGCTAAGGTGTATCAGCAGAGTCAAGGAGGGGGTTGAGGGAAAGAGGACGTACAGCTTGGAGCATGACGGTGCGCTTGGGGAGCTCATTGGCGACGTCATCGGCGAATAGCTTCTGGCCGATCTCGATGAGTACCTTGTGCTTGCCTACAATTTCGAGCTCCTTGATCTGCGCGATGACTTCGGTGTCGGAAGCCAAACGGTTTTCCTCCAGCCAGCTGCCAAGCACCGAGTATGGGGAGTCCGCCGCCTCATCATCGTCCTCATCATCGGCAGGCCCATGCCCATTGCCATTGCCACTGGCCGCTCCACTGCCATTGACCTTAAGACCGTTGAGCTTGTTGGCGACATCCTCCGCAGTCTCCGGGTTCTCGATGACGGGATCCGACTTGCCCAGGATCGCATCGATATCCGTCCCGCTCGTCGACACGCCGCGATTCCCAGGGCTGGTCACTGGACTTCCATCGACATCGTCTTCACCCGAGCCATCCTCGGCCTTATCAAACACCATCGGTCCACCGATAATGGCTTCCGCCGTCATCCCGCCCTTCTTCCCTTTCTTGCCCTTCTCCCTCTTCTTCGGCGGGTTCTTGAGGATGTACGTCACGAGCTTGTGCCGCATGTCGATGCCATTCTGGTGCCCGCAGGCCTTGCAGTCCCGGTGGATGTCCTCGTTGTTCGACTTGCCGGTGATGACGAGTTCCGTCTCGGGGTTCTTGCATGACGGGCAGAGGACGAACTTGTCGATGAATGCGTCGAGTAGCTCGCGGAGGCGGTCGGCTTGATGCGCGCCGTTGACGATGAAGCGGTCGTTGGCGAAAGAGGTCTGTGCGCCCAGCTCGCACCCAAAGAACTTGGTCGAGTCTGCTTGCGTGAGCCAGAGGAAATACCTTTAGATAGAGTAAGACCAACAGGTGGCGGGGCGGTTGAGCGCACGCGAGACGTCCTCTATATTAGGCAGGACCGTCTTGATCCCATTCCCACGGCCCTCAATCTTGGTCATCAGTACCGGCATCTTGTACCGCTGTTCTCACTCAGCACGACTGTCCCCTCACCCAGTCAGGCGACTCACATAGAACTTGTCGTCGACATCGCGACGGATATTCACCGTCGCCATATTGGATGGATCACGCCTGACACCAGGCATGAGCAAAAGAAGCTGTGAAGGGGGAAGGTGACTCACGATTAATGACGATGCAAGATCGGATGATTGATTGTATGAGGAGGACTCGGTCGGGGCTGGGTTGTCGACGGCAGCATGAACGTGCTTGATATCTGGTAGACGGACGCGGAGATGATGGGGTTGGAGGGAGGTCGGGAAGCAAGGTGAAGGGGGATGAAAGGGGCCGAGGACGGAGGGCAGGCAGAGATTGAGGGGAGAAGTCGGCCCGGGGAGGGAGCAGGAAGGAACGCATAGTCAGCTTCGATCTACCACATCTCGCCTCTCCCATCCGCACCACACTTGAAAGGCTGGGGACGATACTCGCTCTCCTACCCGGCGTGCCGATACGGGGATGAAGGATGATGACGAAACGACCCACTCTTGACCGTGTCCGATCTTTACTCCGCCTAGGCGGTCTTGGACGATGGCGATTGGGGGCGGTGGACGGGATCTTGGCGCGGGAGCCTGTGGCTCGATCCGTGATATCTCAAATAAGCTAAAGCTGAGAAGAGGGCGCGAGATGGATGGGTTGAGTGAAACTTTGACTGAAAGAGGATGGATTGAATTGAAAGTATGGTGAGAGCAAACGTGGATCGGTCAGAGGTGATCGGACAAAGGGTAAACGATGACCCTGACATCGAACGGAGGCTTTCTTGAAGCTAGATTTTGCCCGCCAAATCCGGGCTTGGAAAAGAAACAAAGATCATGCATTGAAAATGATTGGGGTGGTAAGTCACCCATGCAAAGCGTTATCGACCAGCGACGAGCCGTCTCGGACTGCAAAATCGTATCCATTGTCCTCTATGATATCCACCTCAGCGCCGATTGACAGGAGCTGAGGTCATCTCGATCTGTTTCCCTGGCATCCCATGTGGCACTCTCGTTCTAAGCGGACCGGTCACTACTGAGAGTGGTGTAGATAGCCCCGAATTGAGACCCGGTATACCCGGTGTACCCGGTGTACCGACTCGTGAAGGGGCTGCAGTGTCTGTCTCCGCCAATTCCGCATGATCATCCCAAATATCTGATTTCCCCGTCAATACCGTCACCAGCGCAAAGGATGTTGCGAACCTTGCGAGGAGTCGTTGACTACCTCCTGTCTATCGGTCAAGTTCGTTGCAGTGGCCGAAGCAAAGGTCGGAGGTGGGCTATCGGGTTTCGACTGCGGGGCGGTGGGACTGGCAACCTGATCCCAGGGGACAACTAGTATGATAAGCGTCAACTCGTTATCACTGCTAAGAAAATGGAACACTCACGGGTGTACTTGGTCGGGTCCGGAGGAGCTGGTGCTGGATCTCCAGCACCGGCAGGGCCCCAGATCTTGAGCTCCGCTAGCGTCATCTTCAGTGCGCAGATCCACTTGTTCCGTCGTTGGACCTTCAAAGCTCCATGCTGCCAATTGCTCTTGTACTTGATGTCCGCTTTGAGCACCATCTTTCCTTGGCCCGGAATATCATCGACGACCACATCGAATACCGGTAGGAAGTCTCGCGAGTTGTCTTTGCAGAAGCGTAGCATCTTCGCCCGGAGGACCTGGAGAACCTCAAACGAAGTGTCGAAGGCGACCTCGAAGCTGAAACTCTCGGAAGTCGGGCCAGATCGTCGGACGTTCTCGATGACCTTCGCCGCCAGAACATTATGGCCGATCCACACGTACTTCCCATCGACCCGCTTGAAGCTCGTCGACATGAGCTGCATCTTCGCGACCGTATATGAGGCTCCGCTGTTTTGTCCAGCTCAGTAAAGGAAGGGAGATGACTCGTATGACCTACTCAATACTGTTTCGGTCAGCTCAGTGCAAGAAGTAACGAAATCCGCTTACTCGACGCGATCGCCTACGTCATAAGGATGCTTGACAAACAAAAAGATGCAAGCGAGGAGGATCTCCTGCATCGTCGATCCGAGGAGCCACGAGAGACCGAGGATAAAAGTGCCGGCCGACGTGACGAGGGTGGTAAGCTTGGTAGTAACCATAGCAGCGAGGACCAAGACGTCGATGACGACAACAACGACCATGAAGATATCGTCCAATCTCCGCACCGCACCGTCAAGATCCCGCATCGATGCCTCCAAGCTCAACCTCTCACGATGAATCGTCATCACCGCACTCTCAATCTCGTCCCGAGTAGCATCCCCATTCAAATCCTTGTCAAAGACCGCGAAGGCCGCTTGGGCCGTCTCGAGGTCGGGAAAGAATCGGGCGATGTCAGAGATGTCGAGGTGGTCGAGGCCAGGTAGCCGGAAAGAGTAAAACAGCCGTCTGGCAAGAGCTTTGCTCTTGTTCGCCGATGTCAGAGCCGCTGTGACACGATTCGCAGGCGAATTCGTCTGTAGGACACTCTGACCCGCCATCTCGCTCGCAACGTTCCCTAGCGCGGTCGTGGTGGTTTGCGCTACCTCCTTGAGACCTCGTAACGCCTTGCGAATAGCCAATCGCGGGATCTGGCTGCCTCGTGTTCTGGTCGACTGCGCGTCGGTGAGGGTGTCGGTACGTCCCGGAATGTCACGCGAGTTGATGTACAAGGCAGTGAGGCATTTGAGCTGGAACTTCTGCTCCTGCAGTCGGTCCTCGTAAGAATCGCGGTGGAATTGGAATCTGCCCCCGTCAGCATTCATACCAAAATCCGGGTGGCGGACTCACGCAATGAGCTGAATGATAAACTTCTCGACCCCCAAAACAATAAAGCACAGGAACAGCCCGAAAAAAATGTTCACAAAGGTCGACAGGTCAGACCTAGACTCGGCCGTCTGATCCCCGATGTAGTGGTTGATGACGAGGGGCGTGAAAGAGACCCAGACCGCTACCATCCACGACACCAGCTTGGCGTACCTGAGCACCACCGCATCAACGCCCGGCCAACGAGGACAGGATGATGAAGGTGGACTCACCGACCAAGAGCCCGGATGACATCGGTATACTTCCTGGCAGTTGGGATGATACTCCCGATGGTATTATGCCATACGCCGGGGATCATCAACCATGCTGCGGTGGACGCCCAGAAACCGCCCCAGAGAACCGAGAGCCAAATGGACCACCACAACTGCCCATCATTAGCTTTGTCCCGCGGATACAAGCGGAAGCGTACCAGCTTGACATGCCAGACAGTAGCGTTCTTCGCAGCAGTAAGGCCGACGATCCCCGGGATCCAAAGCAGCGCAAGCACTGGAACGATGTATAAGATCCACCGTACCACGATCCCCCGATTCAAAGCCCAATAATAAAACCTGCTCAACTAACCCAACCTCATCAGTCCGGCCCTACCCCACGAAAGGAAACCCACTTTGTTCGTCCCAACGTCCCCTTCGGCGAAACGGAGGTTCTCCACACTCGCCTGCGCCGGATTATATTCCTCCCACTCTGCCCTCTCTCCCAACAAATCCCAACTCCCCGTCCTATGCGCCTTCGGTCTCTTCCTCTTCTCGTCATCCCCGTTCAAACTCGCCGTCGAGGAGTGCATGGGGAGAAAATTCCAGGGTTTCTTCCGATTACCGGACCCGTTGGGGGTATTGGCGCCGGATGGGAGGGGGGAGGGGGTGCCTCTACCGCTCTGACTGGGGAGGGGGACTGGCGAGGAAGCGTCGCGGAGGGGGACGCTGGTGTATTCCTGTCGTGGGGTGGTGTAGGGTGAGGGCGGGTATCGGTTCCGGGAGAGCGGGGGTGTGGCGGCTGCTTGGGGAGGGTTGAGGTATGGAGCGTGTCCTGCAGACATGTAGTCTGGAGCGGATCAGATATGTACAGAGTAAATTCACGGAATGGGGGGACCTACCGTCGTTAGGACCTAAAGGGGTTTGTAGAGGACTACGCGAGTTGGATCGCCGAAGCGCATCGAGGTCGTATCCCTCTGACTCGGACACATTGATGGAGTGAGCACTGGACCGGTCAGCTTGGCATAAACAAGAAAACAGTCACGCACGAGCTAGGATCGCCGCCAGCGCTTAGGTAGTGCCGGTCCATGCCATTGTCATACGTCTGCTGCGAGCGATCCGGATACGTCTGATCCCACATCGCCTATTCAGTGATTCGACAGGATGGTACGTTAAAGAAGAGGCTCACAGCATAATCAACTTGCTGGACTCTATCGTCGCGCTGCATCCTCTTTTCTCACGACTTGTTCAACCTCTTTTCTTCCGACTTCGATCTAGCGAGTGATGAGCACAGGACAAAAGAGTATAACAAGATCTTGAAGGAGGGCCGATTTGTGATGAGAAAATTCACGACTACGGATGACGAGATGATGGGGGAGTAACCCTAACCCTGGCAGGGTCGTTAGGGTTCCCGTTAATTTGGGGCTCTGCGCAGCTTTAGTGCAGGGTTTCTCGTTTTAAAAAATGTGCATGCTCCGATCGAGCAAAGGATCACCCTGTTTCATCTTCATGGGGCAGATGTTTGTTTGGTGACCCGATTTCCGCCAACAAAGTGAATTCATCCATGAGTCCATAAGATCTCTATCACGGTGTTGTATCTGAAAATTGTCGTGGTGAGTTGGATGGGCGGACCCCGGTCTCATCTTAAGTCAGGCAGATGCGAGGTATTCGTGGCTAATGCTGGGGTACCGATTTTTGCCAACCACTGGGTGCCCCTCTCCTCACTTCCCATCCGACAAGCTGCTCTCACGGGATTTTGATCGAATCGCTGCAAGCGCAAACATCAGCTGACGGCCAGAAACGCCGCGCCGACTTACCCATTGCTGGCCATATAATCCAGAAAGCTCCTCACCACCGTCGCCTCTTCACCCGCCATCCCATAAACAAATACAGGGACCTGACCTCATCAGCTCTTGAACCACTCGGCTAGAATTCACACTGACAGCTTGTGGCTTCTCTCGACCCGCCCTGGCCAGCTCCTTACTCGCATAGAGCTTCGCGTCGCCCACATGATTTATCGGATCATGCACGCTCTGTTCCGAGGCACTCAATCTCGAGAAACTCGATTGGAAGCCCGATTCCTCGGGGTCGAGTCCCGCCAGGTCTTCCGGCCCGTCGCCATTGCTGTATGTGATGTCCTGGGGAAGGGTAAAGAGGTCGAGCAAAGCGAGGAAGGTCGGTTTCCTGTCTCACGTCAGGCGATGATAGGGGGGGTCATGGGTTGACTTACCAACATACAGTATTGGGTGGATGAATGAAGCGGTCGGACTTGGTCAGGAGGTTTGTCAAGCCGACCTCGATGAGCTTCCGCGACTTGATTGACAATTTTTGCGTATTGCCTAGTATAACGCCATCCATGAGATTACGGAAGAGCCTAGAGTTTGTCAGCCCTGTCCGGACGCAAGGTCAATTAGCTCACCCTAGCTGTATACTGTCCAGAACGGTCACAACAAAGTCCGCTCCCACGTTCTCGATGGCACAGAGGAAACAGAAGAAGCAAACGAAGCGCTGGCTGAACTGTGCGGATGGCTTGTTCTGTAATCGGTTGAGGAGTAGCAGGAAGACCGGCTTTGAGAATGGCTCCATGACATTTCTACGGGCATTAGCTTTTACGTTACAAAAAAAATCTCGCTTACTGGGGTAGGAACTCGTACAGCGCTTGGAAAAGCTCAAAAGCAAATACATCGTTCAGTTTGCTCCCCACCAATCGCTGACAGATGCCAAGCAGGCCCTCGACTTGGCCATTCGAGGCGATGACCGGTGCACCACGCATGAGTAAGGCTTTCCATAACCGAGCAAGGGCGGGGACATTGCCGCGTTGTTCCCAAAGCGCGGCGGACAGTAGTGGTTCCAGCAGTGCTTGATATTCTGGCGGAAGCTCTGTAGGCGAATGGAGTTCGAGCAGTTGTGCGAGAATCTGAAAGATGTAGGGGATGAACTCTGCATGAAATCAGCACAACAGGTACTCAGAGTGGAAAACGAACCCATAACGTCCTGGGTTAGGATAATCTGTGCTGGTCCGAAGAGGGCTCGCTCGAAAGCTGGCAGTGCAGTCGGTGTTCCTTCGCAAACGAATCTGGCCTCGATCTTCAGCTCTCCTCACGCTCTCCGCAGGCGAGTCTCACCGTATCAATGCCGAGATGCTTTCGAAGCAATACTGGGTGAATTTCGGGTTACTAGGATTCTTGCTGATCTCGCCAAGGATATTGACCAGCCGACTGAGGACGGCCTCATGCACGGGAGTAAGGCTCTGCCGTGCGGTGATGATCACTCGCATAGAGCCTGCGATTCCTCAGCCTCGCAACATCTCCATCACATTCGCCTACATTTCATGAGATAGTCGTTCTCCGCGATCTTTTCTGATGTCCCTCCCTTATCTATGTTCGTGAATAGTGCCATGAGGATGTTTTCTGCAAATGGTCGGACGTCTGCTTGTGTGAATCTGGGTACCTATCAACGAAAGAAGCGAAACCAAACTGGTCGACCTACTGTGCTTGGCGGTTGACTTTGATGAATAGTATGCGTTCGATGGTGATTGCGGCGTACGATGATATTACATAGTTGTCTGAATTGAGGTGTTGCACGAGTATGGGAAGGACGGAAATGAGTTGTTCTTTTGTGAGCTATTATAACCTGGTTCAGCCCTGATCCACACATTCTCGGTCGGACGAACTTGATTTCGGAATGTATGCAGGAATTTGATCGCATCGACCGTCAGAATAGGATTGACAGATCCAGGAGCTGCATGAAGATCGGAGAAGACGTTCTGCCCGAAGAATTCGACGACATCGACGAGAACGTTGGTGGAAGTGACGCCAAGCTGCGATTGGTAAGTCGATTAGCGGAATGACCAGATTGCAAACGATCGTACCTGTTGCGTGGATCCTCTCGAAGCGATGGAGGTGAGCAGGTAGATAGCCGTATCTTTGCTCTTCCACTTCTCCGATGGGTTCGAGGCGTATTCCTGCCACCGGTGTCAGATCATGCTCGAATGGCGGACTTGATCAGACTTACCGCCAGGAACGCAGTAATATATCCTTTGATGATATCCGTCACCTCATTTTCAAAGTTCTCCATCAGCGCCCGGGTGAACTCCGTCGCGGCCTGCCGTCGGGTATCACTCTCTGCGCCCCGCTTCAGCAAATCCTCGTCGATAGATGGGATGAACGCACCGGTCGAAGGCTCCAGATCTCTTCGGATGTACTCGATCGGATCATCCTCGAACATCTCCTCCTCGCGCTCTGATCCGCTGTGATCAGCCAACACGCGAGGTCAAAGTGGTCGACGTACGCCGTATGCTCATGTTCGGCAGGATGATCTTCTCGCAAAACGCACGCAGCGTGTCGGGCGCCGAAAACATGTCCCGATGACTCCCCATCTTCACTACGACCGAGAGGAACCGTAATGCTCTCGAGACAAGCTGCATCGAACCATATCAGCTCGATCAGGCCAGTCAGGCGATATACCCACCACATCTTCTCTTGTTCCCGGTCCGACGGTCGTGAGCATATTCCACACCCCGCTGACGAAGCTGCCAAGCTGCGGGAATGCATCGAGGTATTTCTGCGCGTAAAGCTTTGCAATCTCGCATATCGAGGCTCGGATCTTCTGTAATGGTCCAGGTGCTTCGTCGTCGTCCTGCGTCAGGTCAGCTCCACTGCCGTCAGGATCCGCCCAAGATGCTTACATCACCCTTTAGCTCCGCTCTCTCCCAGCTCAAGTACTTCCTCAACCACCCATCTCCTCCATCCCCCACACTGGCGTCCCTCATGAAAACACTCATGTTTTCCTCGAAGAAAGGCGGCAGGTCCTGGCTGCTCAGATCATGGAACAGCTGTACCAGTAATAGCAGGCTCTGAGCGAGGAGGGGCAAGGAGGCGTTGGGGGAGGACGTGGACGAGGAAGCGGAGGAGAGGAGACGGTCGACGTGGCCGAAGAGCTCGAAGTAGGGTTGACAGAAGCGGGAGAGGACGAAGTTGATCTCGGAGTATAGCTTGTCGGAACGGAATTGGGAGCGCCATCTGCTTCGGTCGTTAGCGGTAGCCCGTATGACTCCCCTCAGAAGAGTGGCAGCTAGAGACGACGCTGTAGACCTACCGCTTGAAAATGGAATGTGCCGTCGCCAGCACCCCGTTGTTGATGACAAAGTTATCCGGCGACAAACTCGCGACGAGCTCCTATACACAAGCATACCCCAATCAGTCAAATGACGTCTACTCTGGACCAGCTACTTGTGCAGCTTTAGCTTGTGGAAGATCACCCACGTCCACGAGGCCATCCCATTCCTCCGGAAAGTCCCTCTCCGCGACCGTCGCCAAACCCTCCCCAATCTGCGCCTGTAGTCTCGCCGTCCATGGTTCCCCCAGCGAGATCATGATGGGTACGAGCTGCATTTTGATGGCGATCTTGTCCTCGGGGCTGATTTGGACCTCCTGCCGGACGCCATCAACTCATGTTTGACTGGAAGTCAAGACGAAACGACCGTGTACAGCGGGAGAGGAGGCGATGAGTGGTAAAGATGAGCAGGGTACAGTATGGCCAACATGGTATGTAAGGGTAATAGGGACGAGGAGAGCCATATTCCCGAAGGACAGGTAAGACAAGACTGCTTAGAAACGAAGGGTACAATACTCGCAGAACAGGATGCAGAGATAACGAAGTCCTGGAGCATGGAAGTGAAGACCAGCCCGACCCACCTCATCACCCCCCCATAACCTCCTCACCGCATTCTTGAAATAAACCCCCCCAGCCTGCCTAACCACCATATCCCCATCGTTCCGCACAAGCTCGAGCACGAGAAGGAAGAAACCAGGTTGGGACTCGCCCTGCCTGAGCTGATCTTCGGCTGAGCGCCGGGTGGGGGCTTCGGGTGAGACTGTTGAGGTTAGAGTGGTGGAGAGGAGGGTGAGGGCGGAGTTGGCTTGCATCGTGCAAGTGGGCACGGTTTTGGGTGAGAATGTAGGAATGGAGAATGTCAAGTTGACGTAAGTGCGCGTGGGCCCCGGGGTTTGTCCGGTCCTCACTCCAAGCGATGCTGCCGACGAAGAACCATCTGGTATTGATTCCCATTGAGAAGGTGGAGCATGGATAGCCAACCCGGTCTCAGCCCTTGGACGCAGCACGACATGCATCCGAGATCCTCATGCACAGACCCGTTGCTCCGGCAGATCCTTCTCCACCAACCCACCACCCCTCTCCAGATCCCCAGACCTGGTCGGACCCTCCGTGGGTTCAGCATCGCTACTCCCAGCATCACTCTCGCTAGCAACCTTGCTCCCCGCTGTGATGTACTTCCCCGGCCAGAAATAAGTGTAGGTGGTGATCCCGAGCCAGAGTGGGAGGGTGTCGAGGCCTAGGAAGTAGCGCTCGTGCGTAGCTAGGAAACCGATGTAGCTGACGTGAGAGCGTTAGCGAGAGAGACGGGCGATTTGCAGCGAGACCATAACGAGGGAAGTCTCTAGTATATGTGAGAGTGTGAGATGGTTGACTCACCCCTGGGAGAGCTCGACTGTTCGGTAAATGCTCCGGATGAGGAAACAGATACAAGTGAACCCCAACGCCCAATGTAAGGGTTTCCAGCCCGTCCTATTCCACAGCACTTTATCTTGTGCGTACCTAGACACCCACAGTGAGTGATCTTCTCGATATGCTTTCTCGGTCCGAGTCAAAGCGAATGTATAGTTTACTCACGCTCGGACGGCAAACATCGCCCACAACGATGTGAAGAGCAAGAAACTGGCCATCTGCGCGGCGATACCGGCGAGGAAGATCCTCCCGCCTGCTTCGGCGGTGGTGATATTTTTGGAGATCGAGAGGCCGCCGCCGGCGGCTTGGATTAGGAAGGTGATAACTGGGAACGTCAGTGATTGTACCACGATTGCTTTCATCGACGCCAGAGGGGAAACCACATGGGCAGCAAGAAAAGCGCGAGATAGCTCACCATCCGAGATGACGAACGTCCACGAGATGGCATTGGGTTTCAACGGCCGCAGATATTGCGGGGCTTTGAGATGCGACACGAGTCGACCGAGGAGGATATAATCGCCTGCCAGGAAAGCACATGGCTGAGAGACGCATCAGCGTAGTTCTGCAGGTGGACAGCAAGGAGACTCACGCTCAGGACGACAAACAAGTACTGCACAATATAAACTCCCGACGAGTGCGGATTCGTCCGAAACACGATTCTCATGACCATCCCGATCGCCTCGCAGTATGCTCCGATGACGAGGCTGAGCATATAATTGGCTCTATGTCGGTAATTCTCTGCGACCGAGCGTCAGCGAGGCCTCTCCTTCTCTCCTTCTGTACTTCTCTCTGGTTTTTGGCTTGATTAGGAAAAGGAGTGGGAGAGAGACGCACGATATGTGAGGATGATGGCTACGATGAAGTAGATGACTACGGCGACGATGTTCACCGATTTGATTGGGATGTATCGGATAGGGTTACAGGTGTCGGTCGCGGGGTCCGCCTGTTCAACGTCAGTCAGCTCAGGGGAAGCAGGTGGTAAGGGTGGAGATGGACGAACGTAGGGATCTGGACATGGTATATCGTCATACTTCGGGGCGGCGGAGACTAGGGTGAGAGCGATCAGGGAGGTGAGGGCGAGTAGAGGAAGCGATGGACGGGTCGAGCGGGACATGGTGAAATGAATTATGTTGAGGGGATGATGGACGGGATCGACGATGTTGGCTGAGGTGAAGACCTCTCTAGATCGGTCGAGATGGCTGTCGAGCGGCAAATACGTAAACAAGCAATCTAGTGTTGCCGAAATCGAACGGATCGAGATGGCGCCAGAGTGAGACCACACGAAGGGTCATCTCCGTCTCCGTCTCGAACATGTCGGCCGAGTCCGAGGTCCGTGAAACGCGGATCTTGGACAGGCACGGAATCCACGAGGTCCGTGAAACGCGGATCTTGGACAGGCACGGAATCCAGTGATCTTTCAGTCCCCTTTGACATATTCTACAAATCTCTACAGACCAATCTCTACAGACCATAGGAAGCGGGATCTGACTATCGATACGCATACAACTGTGGCACCCATCCGCGTGATGATCATTCTCGCTTGTCGACTCAACGTGGACCAGCCCAACTCCTCCATTACGGAAAGCCTCTTCACCATCAAGAGCCAGGTGGTCATGTCAATCGAGGAAAACATCCGCATTCCCCCTCTGCACACAGAACCTGTCCCCACCCAATCATCAGCCCTGTCCCCAATCTCACACCTCGCCGGTGAATTACTTACCGTCTATAATCCATCTTGGGTGTATGCGGGTATTTCGGCAACCCATACTGACTCGTCCTCCCCTGGACCGGACCATCCATAAAGGTCATGGCCGACCCAGCAATACTCGCTCCATCATCATACACCTCGCTCGGCGATGCGGGGTACGGTCGAACCAACGGAGGAACCATAGCAGGGGTTTGTTGGTACTCCATGGATGACGCTCGGCGGAGGCGGTGTTGGGCAGGAATCGTTTGTTGAGGTATGGCCAGGTGGGAGGTTGAGCGTGGACGGTGGGGCCGGTGGGGGTGGTGGCGTGATGGCGGAGCGTACTCGACGTCTGCGGGAGCGCGGTGGTGGTGATGATGTCGATGCGGGTCTTCTTGAACGGCTCGATATGGGTCGGAGCGATGGTGGTGATCGTGGTGGTGATCATGATGCTCGTGATGATGATGTTGCTGGCGCTGGTGCCCCTCATCCCCCTCTGCGCTCCCCCCGCGCTCAGGTCCCGGCTCACGCCTCAATCTCGACTGCCGAAGATTCTCGTTCTCCTGCTTCCCCTGATCGCGCTGCTTCCTCTCGTGCTCTGGAGGTGGCAGCTCCGGGGAAGTCCGGCCATGGCCCTCGATGGACGGTGAATGTCGCTGACTCATGCCGCTCGGCGACAAAGGTGACTTCGGCGGCGGAGCCCTAGCAAGCGGTGACGGTGAGGCCGGCGATGAGTGCGGCGAGTGATGGTCATGGAGCACGGAACCCAATCTCCTATGGCGGGGCTCCCTGGGACTCGAGGCTTCGGAGGGCGAGCTGGTAGAGCTGGACCGATGATGGCCCAATCTCGGGCGGGCGTAATAGCTCGCATCCGACGGTTTATCGTCCTCAAGGTGGTGATGGTGGTGATGGCGATGATGATGGTGGGCGCCATACGTGTCCGCCACTTCCGCGAGGAGAGGTGCCGGACCACGTCGGGGTGCAGGAAGCGAGTTCGGAGCGAGGTGCTGGTGATTATCGTATATCGAGCAAAGCGGGGCTCGCTGAGGGGCGTACGGCGGCGTGTGAGAGCCATGTACCGATCCTCCTCCGCCCCCTGGATATGCAGGTCCCGCAGCTATCGATCTCGGACCACCAGCGTAGACGGATCCGCCTATACCTACGGGATATCCAGCTCCGGCATTAATCGCTCTCCTACCCACGCCACCGGCATACACGGATGCCCCACCGTAGACAGACCCAGGATATCCACCCTGGATGGGTCTTCCACCAGCAGCGGCGTGACCGCCATACACCGAGGCCGGGCGGATACTGGGCGCTGTGTACCCCGCATCAGGCAACGCCGGGATCGCATGATGAGGACCTGAGGGGTACCTGTCAGTCTGAGTGTAAGGGGAGAATATCGACTATCAAGGGAGGGATGAGAAGGGGACTGACCAGCAACACCACCAGGTTGCGGTGGGATGATGGCGGAAGCCGCGGCGGAAGCGGGACCGGGATTGATGGCGCTGGTGCTTGCCCCTGGGACACCGGCGGGGATACTCTCTTCAAGTCCGGGGGCGATGAACTTTGGGTTGAACGGTAGATGTTCGGGGAATGGGATTGGAGTGACTGTTTGCACCTATCAGCGAAAAAACGAATTGAATAGAGGTGCGACTGACCTTCGAGCGGCATCTTGGATCGCCGCAATCTACATCTGTCGAATAGTCAAGATAGCCAAGTTCCGCCTGATGCCGAGAGAAATGTTGAGTGGGTGATAGACGTCGAGCCAAATGATCAGGGGAAGGCTATGAGTGGGATGACAGCGATCATGATCGTCATCACCCGGAGAAGATAGGGGGGGTCATCAAAGGATGGATCGGTCCTTTGTGAGTGGATTGCATGGAGCGATGGCCAGAGCTTGCTCGAATACGTAGTTGTCGGATGGGGGTCAAAGGAGGTGAGGGTGCGGGGGGGCTTGCAGCCCGAGTGACTCGCTGAGTCAGGTAGGATCGCCGGGATGTGTATGCATCTAGGTGGGATCGCTGCATCGAATGGTTAGATGGCCGTCGTCTTACAAGGGGAGGTGAGGACGCCCCAATTGCATACCCCGACCGCCTCCGAGTCCATTCAGGACTTCGCTGTCAGTATGTTCGCAACCTTCGGACAGCTCTCCAATGATCAGTCGGATCCGACAACCATATTACCAGTGCATTGCAGCTGACCCCGCTAGCCAGACATCAGCTAGACCCAGCAGATCCCGCCGTTCCACCATTAGATCCGCTACCACCACTCGGCCCCTTAGGCCATTCGTTTGATCGCGACGCCTGTTCCGCAGTAGTCGTCTGGAACGCATACAATCCTCCAACAATCGCGGCAACAAGGCAAAAGACCATTGCGGCGAACCACTTTATCGCGTAGTCTATCTCGGTCAGCGTCACCACGCCCACTATACGACTCACGAGCGACGGATCTCTGTTCTTCCTGCATCATATCAGTTCAAATCCTGCGCATTTGGTGTGGAGTCACTCACCTTTGGTTTCTTCTCGTTAAACACCCGTGCCATCTCTGACGCGTCTGAACCCGTATCCTTCCCGTGTATCATGCCGTCGATGGCAACGTCGCAGATGGCATACAACGCGCTCATCATGCCGATGGCGAGGATGACGTATCGAAGGTATTCTGCGTCGCGGTACCACCAAGTGACGCCAATCACCGCCGTCACAAAGAGATCGACAAAGAGGACACTGGTCCTGTCAGTGCCACTCAAGATGAGGAACCCACATATCGACAGAGACCATCTTGTCGTGTTCCGTCAGACCGTATCCATCCGGGACATTCGGGTCGGTCCATTTAGCCTTCTTCCGCTGATCCTTCGCCTTCTTGTAATGCGCCTTCTCGTGTTCCGCTGCTCGGCTATGTCGGCCGAGCATTTTGGCGAGGTGCATTCGGAGCCAATGACGGTTGTGGTGAAAGGCGGATTTGGGCATGATCAAGAAACAGGTGATCAGGGCAATGAGCATGATGACCTCGAGGACGATCGCGGCCCACTTGGATCTACCATAATAAGCAGTGACAATCGTTCAGACGCTCACTCACGCATAGGCATCGACTACGATGATGTACATCAGCGGTAGATGAAGGAGGACGAGTAATGCTCACAGCCCGCAAAGACCAATCCGCAGCCAATAATGCAGCTCCCACTAAATCGGCGGTCAGCCGTTATCAGGTATGATATGGATGCTCACGAGTAGCCCGCAGGGAGAGTGTATTTCGGGTCCGGTTGCTTTTTGTTGGGGTCGAACACGGTCAACCCGCCTTGGTAAACTATGCCGTATCATCAGGCCAGCTGGCATGATAGTGGTCAAACTCACCGTCGACACTGATGAATACTGGGGTTCCACCACTGGAAAAGCAAGAATCAGCCGATGCACAGTAGATGCAAGCGGGCCAGAACTCACGTCATCCACCCCACGATTGCATGGCATACCTGCACCATTAGCTATTTGTTTGCTGTTCTAGACAACAGGACTCACCTCGTGCAGGAGCACAGTAAGCAGCTTCAAAGGCCAGAGCCACGGGCACCAGCGGATGTGGAGCCTTTCCTTTTGCACAGGATCGCCGGACAGCTCATTGTATACCCATTTGCCGTGCTTGTCTTTTATGAAGACCGTCCTCATGCCGCACCATATTGGAGGGGCAAACCCGTGCCTGTGTGCAATCAACGGACCGCTCGAAAGGTCGATACCCACATACCACAAGATGAGTATACCCGTGGCGGACGAGGCGATAGCAATCAATGACCATCTTTGCGCATCTGTCAGATGCATTTTTGACCCGTCGCTATCGTTGTCCTCTGACAATGGCCTCGAGGTGGATTGTCCAAAGTCTCAGGTCTAGATGCTTCGCATACACCGTTGTTTGAGAGCGGAAATGGTAGCCAGAACAGAATATCGATCACGAGATGACATATCGACCGGTGCGCTGCTCGACAGCACCCGGATGTCGCGCTGAAAACGGGTCCCCTCAAAGGATCCGACATTGATGAGATGTTTCAGCGCCCATATATGAGCTGTGTCCACGCGCATGCGATGAAGGCCAAAGTGAAAGGAGGGATCCTCATATACCCGCTACTTGATCGGCGGGAACATAGCTCCAGACACCTATCTCAACGGATCAGCTAGTGATCCAGGAAGGCACAAACGACTGACCTCATCGATGATGCAAAGTATAAGCTGCTCGTTGAGTCTCCGATCCTGAAGAGCGCCAAAAACCCTCCGCGCCGCTCGACTAGCGTTCCCGCGGCCAATCATATTCGCCATAACGTCTTCGTCCGCACATCAGCGACAGTTCCGCCCCTTGAATAGCCAGACATACCAGGAATGAGCAAGCCTAATTTCTTGCTCGCACGGATTCTCGTCTCGGTCTTCTCAGTGTCCGTCCTTGGCACAGACGGAGGACGTGTACCGCCGCCTGGCCATAGTGATTCCTGCAGTCCAGCGAGAGTACGCTCCATCGAGTCTGCGGACATGGTGCTGCGTAAAGCATTGCGTACTTTCCTGCGCTCGTCAGCCATATCAATCGTAAGGACTCACCGCTCGATGGTGCCGCCTAAGAACTGCTGCAGAATCACCACGATCGCCTGCCGCCTTAGCCAATTATTTTCTTTCAAATCAAACAGCTCGATGAAGAGGTCGCATATTGGTGTCGTAAACGAACCCATCCCTGACTCCCCTCCAAGGGGCTGCACAGCTGATGGCTGCTCAACGGTCGGCGCTGTCGGACCTGGGACCCATGCGTTGCCCTTGTTGAGAGCTTGCGAGAGGAATGAGCTGCCCAATCCCGCCAGATCGGCAGCTCCGAGACCCTCCGCTACGTCGTTAAGCTGTCGACTCAGGTTGCTGTACATGAAATCGAGCATGCTCGGTGTAAGAAGGGCGTCGTCGAGAGAGGTTGCCATGGTTTTGTAGAGAGATTTGACGATGTTGTGCGGGGCGAGGCTGTTTACCGAAGCGGTCGAAGCGCTCATCGAGTCGATCCTTGTATTCCCGAGAGGCACCGGGGAGCGAGACAAGAAAGATCGGAGAACGGGCGTATCACAAAGTACTGCCGATGCGGTGAGTGACTGTAGAGATCAGCTGATCCAATCTTTGGTGAGATCGAGCGAACCTGGAGATATCGCTGCAAGCCGATCCGGCGCGACTCGATGAAGCTAGATGATAGGTTGGGCACGAGCTTTTTCGGAGGCAGTTCCGCGACTTTTCGCAGATCCTCCAGCAAATGCGAGCGAAGATCGGCCGAAGCCCGCTCGCGGATGTCCCGATCCAGCTCCCAAAATTCGTTGTACCGCCTCGCCACCACCCACCCCAGCACAGCCTTCCCATCCTCGCCAAATTGCTGCACCTCGACTGTATACCTCACCACGTGCTTCCCGCCATCGTTTTCGTCCGCATTGATGACTGATGACGGAATAGACACGCTCGTCCGTCCCGGCACCAGCCTGTTCTCCTCTTCCTGTTGCTCAAATTGCGCTTTTTGAAATATTGCTGTTTGCAGATCTCGCCTGACCGTGGTCTGGGATCGGCGAAGGATACGGAGTTCGGTCTGATTGCCAGTGAGCTCAGCTTGACGGATAAGCGTGTCAAGTAGATGTTCCTGCTTGACGAGATCTGTGATCTTGTCTTGGCAGCTCGCGATCTCGACGGCGAGTCCCAGGTTACCGGGAGCGGCCAGCTGTACAACATCGCCGATCGTGAAATCGTCCCGGTCAGAACCAACTTCGTCCTCGGCAATTGTCTCATCATCGAAGAGCTTTCCTGGCCGTTCCTCCGAAAGGGACAGCTGTGACAGACGGGCGCGATGCAACAAGCTCGGGCCCGGGCCGCTGGCTTTGGCCGAGGGTGTTTGAGATTGCGGTGCCGAGAAAGACGATCTTCCATTGGTCTTACCGCCTCGCAGGTCCCCGACGCTTCGCGACAGTAGCTTGGTGGTATGCTCTTCTCCTTTTTGTCTAGGGGGTACTAGGACCATCGAGGCCGAAGGAGACCTTGTCGACTCGGCTTCTGGCGACAGCGGCACCTCCCTGGACCTGCTGGACGCGGCATCCGAAGCGATGATGTCGTTCAGCGCGGCCTGGATGGCCTCCATCCTCTGGATTTGCACGAAATCGTCATCTTCTTCTTCGACAACCGGCTCGTCGGTGTCATCGAAGAGTGCTCCGCGCTCTTTTGACTCTGCAGGAGCATCGCCAGAGACGAGAAAGTCGAGATGGCTTGAACGTCGAGGCATCTGCGGAGGAGTCGTAGGCAAGCTATCGGTCGACGCGCTCATGTCTACATCTCCAGCGCAGGTCTTGCGAGATCCCAGCTTGGGCTCGGTGAGAGTCCGCTCAGAGACCGGCGGAGTAGTCGAGATGGAGGCGAAGGGAACGGCAGTGGCCGGAGCGAAGCTACCGTTACGCGTTGACGGAAGTGGCCGGAAGGTCGGAGAGCGGAAGTCAGAAGATTGACGGAGAGGTCCATGTGGTGCCGTCAATTGCCGGAGTCTGTGAGACGGTGGGGACAGAAGAGCTGGCGACGCTCCCAGGGATTGAGGAGCGGGTGTGACCGGGGCACTACGCGACAGATCCGTGATGGTCTTGAGGAACAGCTCGCTTTTCCAAAAATCTGGCCAGTCGTCCTCTTCCATCTGCTCGTAGACTGCTTTTTGCGACGAAAAAACAGCATGTTTAATTCGGCGTGCGTCTTCGGCGCCGGTGAGACCTGTACCAGTCTCGACGAATTCCTTGATGGTAGCAACGTGCTTTGGTGGGACCTCGATGGGAGCCTCCGACCTTGCAAAGTACGCTTCGTACAGAGAGGCTACATCCCCGCCAATCGTCTGGTCGGCGTTGATGGACAGGTCGGTATCCATTGGTAGTACGGTAGCGTCCAGTGCCGAGTCCTGCCCTGCTGCTTCGAGGGGGTCTTTGAAACCCTCGATCGTGAGCCAGAACTGCACCAGGCGGGATCGGCCACGACGGTCCATATATTCGAGCCAGTATGCCAAACAGGAAGGATCTGCGAGAACGGTGTAGAGGTTGATAGACTTGTTGCCCGGTCTTCCGAGGACTGCTGAGCTCTCGGACGATTTCAACGACAACGAGGTCTGCAGAGATCAGCGGGTTAGCACAATAGATGAGCTCTTTGGTGACTAACCTGTCCTTGCTGTCGAGACAGCACGGCGATCCTCGCATCGATCTTAACCTTCGCTCGACTCAACCTTTTGACATATGTCCTAGCTCTCTTGGCGCTTGTTCCCGCATCGATACCTTCGCCGGCACGTTGCGTCTCCAGATCTAGGGCAACTTTCGCGCTTCGCTGCTCTCGCTCGACATCTGCTCGAAGTCGTCTCGCTTCGCCGAGGGTCTTCAGCTTCGGAACGGAGCGGATGAATGATTCGAATTGTCTGGTTGAGGAAGCCGCGGAGATCGAGGACGCGGGCGGAACGCTCCGAACGGTGATCGAGGTCTTCTTCTTGGGTGTGATGACTTGCGAAGCGCTGTTCTGTGGTAGTGTCGACAGTGCGGACAAGAAGCGATTGACCTGCTTCCTATATCGCTGTTAGAAGATAAGATAAGGAGTAAATGGCAGACGTACTGCTCGTGCAGATATCTACCACCCTTCTCGTCGATTTGCCGATTCCAGAAATCGCTATCGCACATCATCTCGAAGGTCGGCAGCATCGCTGAGCCGAGCACCACCTCTCTTGCCAGAGTCTTGACTACCTCAGACCTGTCGGCTTCCGGCATCGCTCCTTCCAGGATCCTCTTTAGCCATTCCCGAAGGTGCTCTTCAACTGATGGCGAGGTCGTACCAGCAGACACATGAGCCTGGTGTGATAGAGCGGAGTGAGGCTTAGCGGGTAGCGGAAGCGGTAAAGCTGGGTTCGAACTCGGTGCGCTTGAGGAAGAGGTCAAATGCTCGACGGAGCGATAATGATGCAGGTGATCCTTTACTAGCGGCAAGATTCGAGATACAATCAAGACCGACCAGTCGACATTCTCGGCTCGAGTGGTGAGATCCGCCATGATCCGTCTTACGAGGACTTCGACTGCGTCGGGGAAAGCCGGAGATGGCGAGGTTCGGGAGTACCACGGTAGGACGAGCGTCTTCTTGACGAGGGAGAAGATACTGTCGAGTCGGGCATTGAGCTTCGGAGTCGTGGAGCGGTGGATAGACGGATTGAGGGTGGAAGAAGGCGATGTTTCCCAGGACTGGCGAGTGAGGACGGCAGACCATGCTGAGGGCGAGGTGAAGGTGAGTGGTCGGAGGGCATGACGTTGGCGGGTCGAGGAGCTCGGACCATGCAGGGGAGCTCTGTCTAGCCTGACGGTGGCTAGGCGTAGAGCGCCAGCGAAGATCACGATCACGAAAGAGATCCACAGAGGTGCCCACAGGATGCTACGGAAGAAAGCGAGTTGAGGGAAGAGGAGAGCCAGTATGAAGACGATGAGAGATGCCAATACGACCAGCGGGGTATCAAACGCCATGGCGCGAATGCGGGGTATCGAGAAGCGGAACAGAAACAGACGATCCTATGGACTTGCCATGGTGTACAGCAGATCACCGTCAGACGAAATTGAGACTGACTGGAATGACAGGTGTAAAGGTAAGACCACAGCCAAACAGTCGATCCTCCGCTTTTTCCGCTATCCTTTCATCCACAAGAGTCACATAATTTCTTCTACCCGACGGGAACCCCTGACGGTCACAGCTCACATATCAGGATGACAACAAGAGCTCTCAATCGCTCCGGACAGCCGGCGGCACCCCTCATCGAGCTCCCAGTCCTCTCTCGTCCTCAGGTCGTGAACCAGGATGGATTCGAGCTAGATGAAGAGGAGATCGCGGCTCTGGAGGATACATTGAGAGCTGAGAATGGTACCTCAGACGTCTTGGATGACCGGGGTACAGTGGGGACTGAAGCGGAGCTGGATGGAGAGGTCATCATACAACCCGGTGAAGGGGAAGAGGACAGGGAGCCGGTGCTCAGCTTGGCTGACAGGTGGGTTCACGCTACGCTTCACATCGAACCCGCATCTGAGCTGACTTGATGAGTTTAGCCTGGTGTTGCCTTACTCCCTGACCTTGACCCAACAACACCACCTCACCCACCTCCTCCCCCATATCTTCTCCCATCCCATAGTGCCAGCACACAGCCGACCTCGAGCCCGAGGACCACCCAAATCCACCTTTCTATTCCCGAACCCTCCGCCGCCCACCCTCCCTCTCCCTTCGAAGGAGTATCATGGCCCGTTGAAGCCGGTTGACACCAATGCTTCGAGAGAGGGATCCGCTCCTGCTACTCCCGATGGGCAGGCAACGACACCTTCACCTAACAAGCCGAAGAAGTCTTTCAATACGACGGGCGAGAGTCCAGCGCATGAAATCGAGTGTATCGCCCGAGTCACCTTGACCATCGGACCGATCTCATACCCCGGCACCGAGCTGTGGGTCGGACGTTTCATGGAGCGACGAGCCGCACCACCGAGAAGAGAGAAAGACATGAAGAGGCAGTCGTTGGCTGAAGCGTCCGCTGCAAGACGAGCGAGGATAGGGTCTACACCGATAGCTTCACCTACGCCTTCGACAGCGGTGCAGAGGGTTCCTTTTGGACCGCAGCCGCCACCGAGACCATCGGCTCCTCCCGCTGCGCTTCCCCCTCGTACCAATCTTGTAAGTCCTCCCAAAACCTGGCGGAGCCAACGAGAGCTGACCGATGTGCCAGCCGCCGAATTTGATCCAACGAGTCAACGCCGTTGCAACGCAACATCCATGGCTATCCGTGATCATCCACAAAGCCGCTCGAAGCAGTGCAACCAAAGACGAGCTAGCCAAGCTTGGTCGGGTAGTAGCTCGACTCGGTCGAGGGGAAGGCGTCGGAGAGGGACCGGACGAAGGGACGGTAACCCTTTCGACTCCTTCAGCACCTCAAGTAGCCGCGCTGGCATCGACCTCTGCTGCGGTATCGGGTGCTGAGGTGGAGGATTCGAGCGATTCGGATAGCGATGTCGATACGACTGGACCGAAACAAGTAGGCGGTGGTCCGATTCACCCTGATCTCCAAGCTGCTCCATTTACCGCCAATCCACCAGCGAACCTACCTACTCCCATGCGGCCTCCACCTGCAAATGCCACACCAAAACCTTCACCCCGCCTGCCTGTTCCCCTGGGTATGGCAGCCCCATCTCAACCCTCCTCGTCGGGACCCTCAACGTCTCGACCGCCCGGGCCCTACGCCCAATCATCTCTTTCAACCCCAGCACCACCACCGAGACCGACGTACCCGCTTCCACCGCCACTCCTGCTCGTCGCCTTTAAAGAGGCTCCTACCGAGAAGTACTTGCTTCCGCTAGGATCGCAGTCGTATATCTCTCGAGTCGGAGGGGATTATGTCACAGGTCCTCCACCGATGGAAGCGAGACCGGCACCACCTCCGCCTGCTCCTGCACCAGCAGTGGGATCAGTGGGACCAGCTCTTATCCCCGTACCCGAGCCAACAATTAGCAGTCCGGCTGGACGGGGACGGGGCCGGACACGAGCCTCGCTCGGTCGACCCAAGCCACCAACTCCCGTACCCGCGGAACCCGAGCCAGAATCTGAAATGATCGTCGAGGAGGTGAAGGTGGCCCCCGTTGGACCGGTTCTTCCGCCTGTTCCAGGTACAAAGCCGGCAGACGGCGCCGTGCTTCTCTCAACCTTTTTACCGACGGATGGGTGGCTTCGGCCCGACTGGGAAGAGCTGGAGACCCACCTCCCTTTCGGGAAAGCAGACGGTATCAAACTCAAGCAGGAATCTCCGCTTCCTTCGACACCTAGTGTCCCGAATGTGCCGGTCGGACCTTCCATCGCTCCGAGGCCTAGAGCTACGCCAAAGCTGCTCAACCTAGGCGCAAAGTCGTTTCTCCCCCTTGAAGGGGATTTGCATGCGGTCACGATCCGGCTGTCTGATATCAATGATCGGGTCTGGCGGCGGGTTAAGTGGATCATGGAGGAGGTGGAGCGGGCTGAGATGGCTGCTGACGGGGAGACGGAGCCTAAGCTCCCCGCAGCAGACTCGACACCTACAATCGGCAATTCGGCGGACTTCGCGCAGCCTGCACTTTCGGCATCTGCTTCGACAGATCCGTCACGACCACCCTCGGCTAAGGTCATTCCACTTCCGCGCTCGACCTACCTCCACAAAAAGCGTTCCCGCTTTCAATCCCTCCTCCGCCGAGTCCCACCCCGCCCGTTCCTGCGATATCGTCTCCCCCAACCCATCCCATCCCTAATCGAAGCCACATCCGACAAATGGGCACCCCGACCCTACCCAATCTCCACCAAACCACTCTACACGACCGATGACGCCGACCTCCAACTCCATCTCCCACTCCCACCTACCCCATCCAGTCCCGGTACTTCGAAAAAGCGGCGAAGAAAGGAGGACGAGCCGGAAGTGACGTTCGAGATGCCTGTGTCGCTTGATGCGCTTGACGAGCGGGTTGCGGAAGGGGCGATGCGGAGTCTTGGGGCACGGGGTAGGGGAAGGGGAAGGGGGAGGGGAGGCGGAGGGGGGAAGGTGGATGATGGGAGAAGGAGGTATGGGAAGAGGGCTGTCCCGGGTAGGGTGTGTGAGGGGTGTGGTGGGGAGGGGCTCAAGATTTGGAGGAGGGGTCCGGGGGGAAAGGGGACTCGTAAGTGATCGTGGTGGAGAGAAAGGGGACGGGATGAAGCTGATAAAGTTGGTGGGCAGTGTGTAATCCATGTGGGGATCAGTACCTCGCTGGTACGCTGGGGGATCTTAAAGCCCCCGGGGCGGGTTCGCTGAACGCGGACGTGGAGGAGAAGCCTGAGCAGAGTGATCAAGAGGCTCTTGAGATTGGCGAAGGATCGGAACCTCAGCTTGAGCCGGATCGGAGGGGTGGAGCGGTGAAGGAAAAGGCGGAGGTCCACGCCATGGCTGAGCGACCTCCTCAAACAAATGTGGAAACATTCGTGAAATACCAGCGACCATCATCACTCCGACATCAACAGTAGCAGCGACTCAGACCGTCATCGAGGTCCTCAATCCGAAGTCTGTCATCCCGACGCAAACAGATGGAGTCGGTAAGGAGTCAGAGGCTTCCCCGGCTGTTGAGTTGGGAGACGGTATGGCACCTGGACAGCAAAGCACCCCTGCAAAGCAGGCGGAGGCGGAGAAAATGAATGTTGATGGGTGATGTGTACTGTTCATCGATGCAAGACGGGCTCTGGCTCGCTCAAGATGCGGCTTTCGCTGAGATTGAATCCTGGACTTCGGTGTCAACCCTGGGAAGCTTCTTGCTGATCCAGCACATGACTCCAATATATAATGGAAGTAGGGCTGTCATTCCTACCGCGTACTGACTTCCTCTTGAACAGATTTACGACTCCAAAGAAAAAATCGCTTACCGCTATCAGCCGCCAAGCGGATTCGGCCCAAACCCAAAAAACGCGAGTTCTGAAACGCCACGACGCGTCATCCAATGTTTCACCTCACAAACCCCACCTTGCTCTCCTCTTTCGCCGTCGGCAGAGATTCAGGGCGGACGAGCGGGATAACGATAGAGTTTCGGACGGTTTGTTTACGAGCTTGAATATGCGCGGGGAAGGGAGATTGGGATGGCGAGATAAGCTGTCAACAGCGTATGGGGGTGACGAGAGGACTCGCTCAACCTGTATCTAAGCTGTGTTATGCCTTGTACTACTGCTACTACTGCAATCGTGTCTTGGTGTGCTTGAGGAGCGAATCCGAACCATCGGAGTTGGAATTGGTGAAACATTGCTAGTGCTAGACGCAGTGACCTCTGGGATTCCCGCGGGACTTTTCACCCTGATCACCCCATTCGACTTGGCATATCACAACTCAATCTCTCACACTCCCAATCGTGTTCGACACTAGCCGAACAATCCCTTGTGCACCTACAAACATTGCGACCCGAATTTTGGCCGTCTTGATGGCTGGAAGACGACTTTGACCGAGACGTGGGGCGGCTGTCGTTCCAGTCGGGTGTAGAATCATCCTTCATACTGTGGGTGAGTCCACCGCTCCTGCACCTATACCTGCACAATCTCCCATCGCCTTCCCAACTAAGAGTGGTACTAGGAGCCATGATGTACACCCCCACGCCTGTCGCCCGTCGTCCCCGTCCACCCGGATCCCTCACTCGACCCCGAACCGTCCTCGAGCAACCCGGATCCGGAAAAGCACTTCCATCCCACCCCTCTGTCTCCTCATCCCTCGCTTCCTCCTCCTCTCAGCCCGATGCCCCTTTGTCCACCTATATCCGGCGACGACAGGAATATTCGCGCACTGGACTGGCTCGGATCAGTGCGAGTCCCGGTGAAGTGGGCGATGTGAGCCTTGGGCTCGACGTCGAGGAGTCGAAGCCGATTGGTCTAGGTCTCCTATCGAGTGTTGTCGAACCGTCCCCGCCACCGCCGTATGGGATTACCCTGCCTGATGCGCCCACGCCACCCAGACAGGACTCGGGAGTGCTCACTAGGCATTCGTCGGAGTTTAGGCTGGAGATGGAATTGGAGGAAGATGAGGGGGAGATGAGTGAGGAGGATGTGAAGGTGTCCCTCCGGGCGATGCGGGAATCTTTGCGGCTGCGAGAGGATGGTCTGTCCCTCTACTTGTCGATAAGACTGCTCGCTTACGGAAGTAGAACTCGCCAAAGCTGCCTCGGTCCTTCATCAATTATCACCCCGCCACAACAGCATGTCCGACCACCATCTCTCCGCTCACCACCATGACCCAATCCTCGGATTCTCCAATTACCTCTCCTCGCCCTTGTCCTTCTCGCCACCACCTCCCGACCGACCCTTCCGAACCATCCGAGCAACCGCTACCTCCCTCCCATTCCCACTAGACAATTCGAACACCAAAACCCGACCTCGCCACACTTCATCCTCCCATCCGTCACCTCACTATGTCCGCCTTCAAGCGGAAACCGACGAGCGTATCGCCTCGCTCGAGCAGGCCCTCGCCGAAGCTCGCGAAAGCGAGGATGCGCAGCGAAAGCTCGCCGCAAGGCTACGTCGGGATTTCGACAAGCTTCAACGGGACTTTGAGCGGGCGGAGAGAAGGATGTTACGGGAGCCTGTGGATGTTCCGGTTGTCGCCACACCGAAAGAAAGAGATGGGTGGCGGAGGACGGAGAATACTATCGATAGGGACTTGCGGGCGACTTATGCGAGAGCGAAAGCCGAAGAGGAGAGACGGATCGGTTGGCGGTCGACGGCGTTTCCCGACTTTGCTCCCGGTCCGTCGAGATCAAGGAGAGTGGGAGAGCCGGAATTGGGGGAAGTGACGGAGAGACTTGGGCGGATGAAGGTGGACACCATCGTCACCGAGCGACCGACATACACCTCGATGGTCTCATCAAGCTCCGTACAGCAGATCGACGAGATGACCAGTCCGGGTTCGACGACCTCGGTTGGCTCGACGACTGTGCAACGTGCAGAGACCCTCTCGCGGCGATCTGTCCATCGATTGACATTGCCGCTCGAACGGCGGAAAGTCAGGAAAATGGTCTCACCGGCGAAATTTGCTGGTCCGTCAAAACGACCTGATTCAACATTATCCACACCCCTTTCTCCCCGTCTGCGGGTCGAAGTGGTCAGTCCCCCACCGTCGACATTCAGTCCGCCCCACGGCTCGTACAGGGAATCACCTTATCCCTCCCCTCAACCCCACGCCACTACCGCCTCACCCACCTCTCTCAGCTCGAAGATTGCCAGTATGCGAACGTATGTCACCGCTAAGCTTGGATTGGCAGCTTCGCCGACTCTAGGTCGGACGCTTGGCTCCGAGCTGGGCAGCGACTTTGGCGATGATCGGGAGCGGCGTCTCCGGTCACTCGAGGATATCAATCCGGCCACGTCGGAGGACGATAGCGATCAGTACTCCGAACCGCCAGCTCCTCTTCCACCTCATGTGTCAGCGGCGTTGTCGAGTCTTGCAATAGCCCTTGCTCCGCATCACGACACCTCCAGCCCGATACCATCGAAAGGTAGCCTGAGAGAACCGGGTCTGGAGGTGGTGGCATATGAGCTATTGAGTGAGGCAGTAAGGGTCCGTCGGATCAATTGGGCAGATACGGACAAACACCTCGAAGTCTTCGCGCCGAACCTCGCATGGGGTAAACCAGCCGAGTCAGGGGAAGCCAGTGAATACCCAGACGAAGTATCCGAATCGAATACCGCCCTTCGTCCGGCTCGGCTTGACGCTCGACCACGAGCGCGACCCATGGCGATCCGAACAGTGTCAAGCGGGACCAACACCTCTCTCGCGCTCGCCCATCGCAGACGGCCCTCCAATCTGGTCAACGAGATTGCTATGTCCTCATTGGGACTAGGGATGGACGGATGGGAGGAACCGAGGACGATACCTGCGAAAGTGGTACATGATCTGATTTGTCTGATAGCGATCGTCGCGGATTGTGTGGAGGGTGTGGTCGTGGTGCTGTATCGCGTGATGATTGATATCCGCTACGGGCGGAGGGCTATCTTGTGAGTGTTTCGATGTTGAGACTTTTGGAGGAGCGTAGGCGCTGATGGGTGGACGATAGGGGATTGAGGCGAAGAGCGAAGATGAGGAGGTACTACTTCTAAGCCGACTTGCGCCCTCGAGTGAGGGAGACGAGGATGATCTTGAGCGGGATCGGAAAGGTCAGCGGTCGGTATCGGGCGAGTGGTTGTACTGAGTTCATGATGGACATTGGGTGTAATGAGTAATGATGGTAAAGGGTAGAGTTTACGATTCTGGATGGCCTACAATGCAGTTTGACGCATAATGATTGACTCAAAGCGAACCAATCTGCGCGTAAGGATTGCTTCCTCATGCCGTCACAATGTGTCATCGGTGGCGGAGAAGATGACTCCAGCGAAGGATGAAGGCGAAGCCACGTGGTCAGCGCACGGAGGCGATCCTCTACGCTGATTAAGAGAAGGAAATCAACGGTGGAAACAAAGCGGATCGCGCAAGTGACTCAAATCCATGTGAAGAGGTACCCGGTCAAGTTTGATACCGATTGGAGACTGAAACAGTCAGAGATTTTCTGGGGGGAAAGAGGGAAAGTGCAGTCAACTCCTTTCTCCTGGAACTTCCGATACGGCGCCACGACACTTCCTGCTTGCCTAAATTTGCGCAGGGTGAGTCATACCCCCTCCTGAAAATCATGTTAGCTATCAGCGACGGGAGCATAGGATGAGCGGCAACGTCAGCACTGATGGTGTATCCCGAGTTATTTGTCCTTGCATTCGTTTGGGTGGATGCTTAGCTATAGTCTTGGTGTAACAAATACACCCAATGGATCAAGCGGTACATTCTCCTCACCATACACGTCCCTTGAGCAGTTTTCCATTTCCAACCATAGCCTTTGTCACTGAGCAAAGAGTATAAGTTTCAGCCCAGTGAAATTGGCTGAACCCAAACACAGTCTGGTGGTGGGATGTTTTTTATGTGTCATCAATGACACCATAAGGTTATGATGGCATTCAGCCAGTTCCACTGGTTCTGAATAATGTACCTGTTGCTCAGTGGTACGTTACCCATTAAGAGTGTTTATTTACGGAATATTCAGCCTCCCCGTCATGGGTTCTGTCAGGGTACTACGCCGGTGATAGGCCCGACGACCAACTTCTACGACTGGCGATCGTGGCCGAAGGTGGCGATTGATAGGCAAAGAGGGTCCAGCGTCAAAGGTACTGTCGGGGACGTATGAGAACGTAGCCGAAGTAGGCACTGGTCGGGTAGCGCTATCGATGCAAAGACTAAGACAAGGGGGTACTACGAAATGACTTCAATGACTTCAATCTCGAATCGCTGAGGCTATCCCTCAGCGATCTATAGTACCTATATACTTCCATAGCTCGATCTCTGCAGTGGCGCAAAAGGTGAATCTCGGCAATCTTGGGGTTCGGAAAGCAATGAGGCCGAACGAACGGCGTTGCCGTTTTGGCGATAGTTGGCGAAAACGTGGTTTTGCCGTCGTTGTTCGATATGCGATCGTGACAGGACGTAGCCCGCGTTGGGGCAAAGTGTAGTGACCAGAGTGATTCGTAGCTCGGCCTGGAGGGAGGCTATGAACGCGCAGTGGCTAAGAGGGTTTACCCCGCTGCCTGATGTGGATCAAGGTACCATCAGTAGGTCTTGAAACCTTGATATGCCCGAATATCCTTGGTCGTAGTCCGTCAGTCGTGGAATGTGCTCAACAGTTCTGGACATCGATCATGCTTGGTCCGAGGAGTTGGTCCCGCAAGTTGACTGTTCTGTTTTCGAGTCCATGGGTGCGTCGGGCGGAGTTTAACGATCGGATATCCATCGTATGGTGGCGTAGATCGCGCTTATGCCGGGATGGGGTCATAACAATCTGATGTGGTGGATGTAGCTTTTGATTGTCTAAAGGAAGCTTCAGATCATGGCTGGATCCAAAGCGGGGGTCACTCGTTTGAGGCAAGTCTTTTCAACTGAATGGGTCTATCATTGACTTGCTGCGCCACAGGGTGAGTGGAAGGGGCCAAGCAATCACATTTCAGTGAGGAAAGCAGCTTTCAGACCTCGAAGGCACAATCTCACTCAAATGGCGTGATCAATTCCCGGATCCCTCAGGCAACGGGGGGATTTTCTATGCTGAGGGATTCTACTGCCTGACTCCCTGACCACAGTACATCACCAGCAGCAGTCAGGCTTCCGCAAGGAACCTGACAATCAGCATCATCAATGGGATGGACAAATGGAATTATATGTGGACAAAAGACAACCTACCGACAAGCAACGGGAATGGGCCAAGGCATGCTATCAGCTGGCCAAGAGCTGCTATAGCTCGGGACACATACAGCCGGGAAGGTATGATGTGACGGCGAGTCTTGCAGTCTACCTTGTGATGTGAGACTGAATTCTTCCTCATCAGGTGGATTTTATTGGGCCACAGATGTGCTAACCAAGGCAACTCAAAACTCTCCCAGAGGACATGCATACTTCAATCCCGCTGGAAAGTCTTGGTGAGGAACAGAATGCGGTTGCAGACGTAAGCGGCACCAAGCTTTCCTTGAAGACCCATCTTCATAGTGGAGGAGAATAAATCCTACAAGTGATAGAGGTGGGGTTGGGGGTGCAAATGTAAGTCACTTCGACGTATCCCGTACTTGGTCTGAACCTATGCATGAGGTAAAGTGCGACTAGTCTTCCAACGAGGGTCCGGATATGGAAACGTACCAAAGTTAAAGTGAACAGAGCTTTATCACCAGATTTCGAGAGGACCCGATGCAAATCTGGGAGGCATCCTGTGTGAGGCCCGACTACATAATCTTATGACGAATGAGCGAATAGGGAACGAATCGTGATGTGTGTCGAGCCGCACGACAGAACATGCTTCAGTGCAAGGCGTCGACCGAACGCCGGGTTCTTCAACCTTTCATGCGCTGCATCGCCTCCCATCTACTTGTACCCGATCATCGGGAAATACGCATCCTCATCCCTCGGAATCTCATCACCCGCCATCGGCACCCACTTCTTCCCAAACCCGGGCGGACTGGGCGGCATCGCCTCTCCCCCCTCACCTGTCCCCGTCTGTAGACCCGCACCGATGAAGCTCTGTCCGGTAGGTAGCTTTTCGAGGACGGTGCTGAGTGTGGGTACGGAGGAAGCCGCGACGGCCCGTTCTGCGCTGCCGACTGGGGCGATGGACGAGGAGTTGGTGGGGACTTCGGTCGTTGTGGTTGGGGACGGGAGTGAGGCGAGGGTGGGGGAGGAGAGGAGGAGGGTGGATAGGTGGGATTGGGTGATGTAGCTCGTTCGGGGGTAGGAGCGGCGGGCCTAAAGGAGGTGGAGAAGGGGGGGAGGGGGTGAAGGGGAAAGGGAAGGGGGAAAAGAGGGAACGCCGCGCGTCAGCGGAATAAGCGGAATGGCGAGGTGGGGAGACGTACATCGCGCTTGTAGTACTACAATGCAATCCCTAGTCAGCAAAATGAGATAAGGTAAGGGTACGCACAGGATTGAAAGCCGGATCACTGGCACTGGTCGCAGGCGCTGCGTACTTCTCCGCCCGGGAGCCGGGTTGAGGATATCGGTTGAGTAACGGGATAGGAAGGCCGGACGAGATTTCGGGATTCACTACGAAGCCGTCAGTGTTCGAACAGTCCATTCCATCTCGTCAGAGATGATTGGAAGGCCGTCGACTGACCGACAACCGCATCTCCTACATGCTCCTGTCAGCTGAAAGCTGTTAGAAACACTTGAGTGGACCCACGGAACTTCTTCCAAAACCCGGTCGGCGCGAGGTGATACAACGTATGATCCGCTGACATTGGCTCTTGCTTGCCTGCAGCGAGAGCAGCGCCAGCCCTCACAGAAGCGCCGGCCTTGGCGGCTCCACGCAGGATTGCGGTAGTTCGGGACATCGTGTTTATGGACGGGATAAGAAGAAAGCGACGAGAGGAGCGAGGAGGCAATCAAAGAGAAGCGAGCATGCTTACGTAAGCAGAGATGCTCTCCCTGAAATCACGTGCTGCCTGACCTGGGGTCCCCGATGGTGGACGTGCTGAGACGAACCCGCCTGCTGTTATCCATGCATCTACCCAGACACTTAGCTCTTATATTGCCCTCAAGGTTGAGGATGTCGAAGCCGGGGTAGACACGATATCGATTGGTGATGTCTGACCCCGTCCTCCTTGCCGGTACCCTGGACCTTCCTCGTCCAGTCCCCCCTATTGCCACCTCGAATGAATGCAGCTGGACTTCCCCCCTTCCTACCTAAGACATCTGAAGTTACTGCTTCATCAATGGCTAGAGCTAGAGCAGCAGCAGCGTCATGATATACCTGGTCAAGATGCTACGAGTATATGGGAGCCTGAGCGATTGGGGGAAATCGAGAAGGTGGTCTGACGAGGGGCAGTACTAGGAGAGCATGGGCTTCTGAAAGCAAGACTGGAATGCCTGAATCGCTGGAGCGTGGAGAAGGCGGAGGACTTGGCAAGGGGAAGTGAAGAATTTCGGGATCAATCCGGATCGCAAGATGGATATGTGAATGTCAAGTCCTCGAAGAACAGCACGAAGCCTAAGATCGGGCCTCGTACCCCTCCAAGTTCCGCTGTCTCAACATCAGAAAAAGCCGAGACTCGACCGCCCTCTATATCGACAACTGAGGGTGCGAAGGAGACTAGCGATAACGTCGGGAGATCAAGGGTAGCAGTGAAAGTGACGATCCTGGAGCAGTCAGCCTTATCATCGGAGGTGAAGAGGACGTTGTTCCTCGTGATCAAAACGTGCGAGTCGTAGGAGGTACGATCGTGATCAAGGCGTAAGGCGGGATGAAGAACGTCAAGCCCTGGAAAGTGTCTTTCGAGTCCTGGTGAGTCGCACATAGTTTGGCGCCATCGTGCTGATGGTCCTAGCTATACTCCATTCAGTCATTTTCATCGAGCTTGAGCTCCTGGACGCTTTCCGTGTCCCTTGTGAATGTGATGCCTGCCTATTCCGGTTGAAACACATCAGCACACTCGAGCAGTTCCCGCGGGACCACAAACAGATGTCAATGACAGACATCCGGAGAAGTCAGGCCAGAAACGAGGGTTCTTCCATCGACTCAGCAAGGACACGCGAGGCGCGTTCTGGGACGGGTTGATCGGAAGGAATTGTCAATCCTCCTTGTCGGACTATCGGCCATTGTTCCCTGGCCAGGCGGATAATCCACTCAGCGAGTCCTCGGGAACCCCGGCACAACAGGAGTTTGTCAACGTGCCTGTTCACCTCACATCCGCTGCGCTTCCGGCTACGCCACTCACGCACAGCACCGACCGACATCTACGAAAGTCGGCAACTAGAGAAGATCCTGCCATCACCGACTCCAGGGCTAAAGATACCGATGCCATCTCTCTTAGTGCGGGTCGGCGAAGAAGACCGGCTGCGGTGTGACAACGCACGGCAAGAGGTACAAGACGGTGGCGAGTGGATCGATGGCCTAACTCATGATGGGATGAAAGGCCGGGGGATGGAATATCGGCTTGGCGGAGACGTCAGGGCTCGTTTGGGAGCGCTCGTACCGGGAATGGAGAGCTTCGAGGGGTGGATGAGGCTGCAGCGTCTCGAGACGTTTTATTGCATGGGTATCGTCAGCGTCACGGACCAGTCGGAGAAGGAGCACCACGGAGCTCTGTCTGGTCAGGAGGTCATTCGCCAACGCCCAAAGACCACGACTTTCAGATTCTTCGACGCCGATCACGACACATCCATCGAATCCTTTCTTATAAATTTGGAACTCGCCGATGACGATTGTGCGTGGTCGGGGTGTGAGGCCAAGCGCCATGCACATACTCGCTTGTGGATACATGCGGGGAAGAAGATCGGATTGAGAATTGAACAGGGGAAGATCCTGTCGAGGGGACCGAGGTCTGGGTGAAGTGCGCAGAGTGTCAGCGGGAAAGCACACCCCGGCGGATGAGCGATATTTCAGGTTTCGTTCCTGCTGAATGACCCAATGCGCAAGGCTGACGAGCGCAGGACTTGTTCCAGGGGAAAGCTCCTCGAGCTGCGAGCTTTTTCAGTTGTGTTCCCAGACCTCGCTGATTCTTTGCAGCATGCTATACACCCACATCCTTCAGCCGCCTGACCATGGCCCACATACTCGGACATCCGATCTCTCCCTAGCTCCTCGATTCTCGCCTCTGATCCGATATTTCCGCACCTCCATGTTCTTGATCTGTATAACGGTCGAGCCGGTATCCGTCTTGGACACTAGATTGCCGAAGCTTCAGGTTGGACCGAACATGGCGAAGCGGAAACCTGGGACTGTGAGCGGCGTCGTGGACAGCCTGGCCACGGGAGATGCCGAGGGTACAGTTGAAAGGGAGATCAAAACTACCTTTCAGGGGTTATCCACTAGAGTAGACAGTCTAGTGAGCCCTTACCCAGCTCCGATGAATTGATGAGCTCACACAGCTGGTAGAGAGAGCAACCGAGGTGTCACGATCGCATATCGAACAACGACGGCAAAACCACGTTTTCACCAACTCCGCCGAGAGTCGCACATTCACAGGACGCCCTCGTTCGGCCTCATCCCAAGATTGCCGAGATTCACCTTTTGCGCCACTGCAGAGATCGAGCTATGGAAGTATATAGGTACTATAGATCGCTGAGGGATAGCCTCAGCGATTCGAGATTGAAGTCATTGAAGTCATTTCGTAGTACCCCCTTGTCTTAGTCTTTGCATCGATAGCGCTACCCGACCAGTGCCTACTTCGGCTACGTTCTCATACGTCCCCGACAGTACCTTTGACGCTGGACCCTCTTTGCCTATCAATCGCCACCTTCGGCCACGATCGCCAGTCGTAGGAGTTGGACGTCGGGCCTTATCACTGGTCGGCGTAGCACCCTGACACGAGGCTCATCTACAACGACGCCTCAAATCCCACTTCTCAAGACTCGCTATACGAGAATCTCAGCTCCACACCGGTCGGTCAGCTCAATGAGATCCGGCACACTCTCGGTCTCGCTATCAAGTTTGCGGAGTCCCTCTTGACCGCTTTAGACATACAAGCCAAAACGCTGGTCTCGCGATGATCAGTCACGCGACACGCCAGCGGAAAAGGTCTTCTCCCTTAAGCTCTTATCTTCGGCCAAGGAAAGAGTGGCTGCATTATTACGTGGGATTGGAGATCACCTTTGCCTGATAATAGGTCTATAGGATGTACAGTCTGTGGCTTAGTCTCACGCCTTCATCTGCAAGCTGGCCTGAGCAGTAAAGGATACCTTCTTTGTGCTTTTCCTGTCATATATGTCCCCCTGTCAATGCCAAAAACTCAAGGCGGTCATCACAAAGCTTGAAAGTTTGGCTCGTGATGGGGTGATGGTAGGTCACACAGTTCCTGCCTGAGTTTTCCTTCATCTGCATGCTGGCCGAAGCATTGGAAGATATTGCTTGCATGAATACATACATACGGCATATGAGGCACATTTATCTATTATGAAACCCGAAAGTTTGTGCTGGTATTGTCAATCGATATTCTTACAGGCTACAGAACTATCACGGTGCTACGTCGACCAGCAAATAGGCCCGACGCTCAGCTCCTGTAATCGGCGACGGTCGTCTGAGCTTCGGCAAAGTTGGACTACCGTGGTCGAACTTGGCTGGAATAACTCGAGGACACGCGTGGGTGTAGCCGAGTTAAGTGCCGGTCGAGTAGCGTGGGCTAGAGATGCAGAGGCTATGAGTAGGCTAGGTAACTCTAGTGACTCTAAGTGACTTTCAGTGACTTTCAATCTCGAATCGCTGGTTCTCCCCGACTCTCAAGTCCATCCCTTTTATACATCGTCTTCCAGGCCTATCTTCGGTCCTTCTCGTTCGAGTTCAATGGTGTTTCGTCGTCGGCGAGGGGAAGCGTAGCGAGCACAGTAGAGGCGAGCAGAGACAATCGGCGTTTGAATAGTGACAGTGATAGCCTCGTTTTGTAGTATCAAAACAAAGCTCGAAACTTTGCATGATGATGGGTCCATATGCCACACATATGCTGCCAGAGTATCCTTTGCGTGCACCGGCCGTGGTATGCGAGATATCGAAGGTGACCTGGTGAGATGATAGTGAGGCTCATGAGATCGGTGGTGACTGATGCATCTACCGTCACAAGTCGTAAAGGGAAGCGATTCAACGGTGGATGTCAGGAGGTGAAGGGAGTTCGTAAGGTGCCACCTGTCCTTTTCCTTACTTGGGGCCTTATGGCTCGGGAACGGCCAGTCGAAAGATCTCACTCCTGCGGCTGATAACTCGGCTGAGGAAGACCTAAGGTATCAAGGAGATCGCTAGGCAGAACCCCTTTGATGACGGAGCTAGAACAATGGTCACGTGCGAAAGCTGCCAGGGCCTAATCACCTTACGGCCGAGAACTCGGTTGACGTCTGTCCAGGTGGATCTTCAACACCTCCCTACCTCCTCCGTTCTGGTTGCCGGCGCAGAGCTAGGTATCGGGCTCGGCCTCGTCAGGGCCTAGCTCCAGCGCGACCCCTCCACCCGGGTGATCGCGACCTCCATCGATCCCACCGCCAATGGCGAGCTGAAATCCACCTTCCGAACTTACCCCAACCGTCTCATGATCATTTCTCCTCTTGATATGCTGGACCAAAAACCCATTGATGCAGCGGTAACGGAGATCAAGCGATATGCCGAGACGCTAGAGACAGTCTGGCTGAACGCGGCGGTCTCGCTCGGCGGTTTCCATACGGCGGACAAGATGGTACCAGACAATCCTGGACGAACAACTCCGCGTCAACGTGGTGCGCTCACCCGCGCAGCCCCACTACATCATCAGTGATTCCATTCACAGGTCGGTCCCGCTTTCGCACCGTTCCTGCTCGCTAGCAAGTCGATGAATCGGACATTGGTGTTTGTCATTTCGTGTGATGCATCGATGGACGATATACATGAGGTCGACGTCCTTCTGCGATGAATTTTCTCGTTGGATTTCGATGGGCCGATGCCGGCTTACTCGATTTCAAAGTGGGTCTTCCCTCTCGGTCCTGTTCTCGTTTGACGTCTGATAGGGCCGCCTTGAACATGCTTTCTCGCCAATGGGAAGGGCGTCAAGGTCGTAGCTGTCCACCGTGCGTTGCCCTTCTCGGCTACTGTTGTCCAAGAGCGGAGCAAGACTGACAGCCGCATCTTCGTAGCCGGTCCTGTGCCTGGACCGATGAACCCCGGAAAAGGCCCGCTCATGCTCACGGTCGAGCAGAGCGTCGGAGGGATGCTCAAGCATGTGGATGAGGTATTTTCAACACGGGGAATGGGATACTCGCGTGGGACGGACGGATCTGGTCGTGGTGAGCGGGAGATGCTCAATATTATCTGTCAGTCCAGCCATTAGTTCCCAATCGGCCAGCTGATGAGTTTGGAGTATTGATAGATTATAGATGTGATACATGTACATCATGAGTGGTCGGCCGACTGTCTGAGCTATCTCCTTGCGTATCATCAGCATGACGCTCGCAAGGGTTTGATCGACGAGCAGCCTTGAGGATGTGTGGCTTTCAATGGACGATTTCCTTCTTCATGGCTCTTGCTTTTGACGTCTATCGATCTATGGCATGTGGGATATGGTAATCACCTCGACACAGTTGCAATACTTCTGACTGCTAAGTCCAGCTACACCCGCTCAACTAGCCGCAAACGCCTCAATGACCTTCCGATCCACCCCCTCCCTCTCCTCTTTCATCATCCCACTCATTCTCCTCGCCTCCTCCCTCATGCTCTCCCCCTCCTCCCTCATGCTCTCCCCCTCCTCCCTCATGCTCTCCCCCTCCTCCCTCATGCTCTCCCCCTCCTCCCTCATGCTCTCCCCCTCCTCCCCTCTTGCCCTCCCTATCACCTCCCTAAATTCCCTCACCACATCTTCCCTTCTTCCAGTCACATCCACGCCTCTCATCGCTGGCCTCTTATCTGCCCGGATCTGGAGGAACTCAAAATGCCAGCGGTTTCTCCCTTGTCGAGAGCCGAGCTGCGCTTACAGCCTGATCGTTATGTGCGAGAGGCCAAGTCATCATGGGTACGCCCGCGACTATAGATTCGCCGATAGAGGACCACCCGCCATGGGAGAGGAAGAAGGAGATAGACGGATGGGTGAGCGTACCGATTTGGTCGAACCATCCTGCGTGGAACAGCGCGTTCTTACACGGGGCGGCGGTGATGCGGTCGATGAGGGGTTGGGGGACCGAATCGGGCATGAGGGCGGTGAGGATGAAAGGTTGTTCCAGTTCTAGCAGGACGGCCTCGGATTATCAGTGAAGTGGATTGATCGATCTGCGGGATTTGCACCTATGAGAGTGTCGACGTGGCTCAGAGGAAAATGCATGGGACCTGACATCATTCATGAGCGCATACCGAAAGAACGGAGTCGAACCCACCCAAAGCCTATAAGAATCACGCTCCTGTCCTTCTGCCCATCTAAGAACGTCTTGATATCCCCCTCCGCCAGCACCGGCTCTACTTTTCCCCAAGCTCTGGGTCCGAGCGCGTTCCCTGCGGGAAGAAGCTTGACATACGGCTTACAAGCCTCGATGATTGGTCCTTCCAGCGCATGGGAGGAGCACGAGAGAATCGAATCGGCTGTTTTCAAGAACTTCCAGAGTCCGATCCAGAACGGCGCATGCTCTGCCTCAAATCAGCAAGGGGAGAACAACGACGGGGCAGGGAAGAACCATCAGGAATAGGGATGTTCTCTGCTTCTCGCTCGTAGTCGTGCATCTCGCCAATACCGGGGACGGATACCGTCTTCCCGCTAAGCTCGAGTTCGCCAGTCTTGTTCTTCAACAACTACCGAGCGGGGTCTCGTCAACATGGGCTTCCTCCCATTTACAGGCTGGGGCCGGAGAGATTGTACTCACCTTGAAAAGGGACGCATCATCCCCGCCTATTCGTTGATTGATCTCTGCAATATCGCCAGCTCCACTTGGCGCCGGAGCTGAGGGAATCGTCAACTACAACTCATATCACTGAAGCTCGAAAACTCACCGACGAGGGTATACAGCATCGCCCCACTACAATTCCAATTCAACACCACCCTCCGCTTCCGGCAGAGCACTTCGCGTCATACCCACCAACATCCGCCCCGCCCCCTGATCCAGGATCACTTTACTAGGCTTCGGATCAACTGCTCCTAGGGCATCGGAGAAACCGGAGGCGCACTGGGTCATGATTGTCACGATCGCGCTCGGGCCTGGTGGGATGAGCGAGGGGTCGCCGATGGGGATGAGGTGGAGGCGGGATTGGATAGGGAGGGGGTAGGTCGTCCAGTCCGCCAGGACGTTTTCATCTGCTCATTTCAGCTAGGCGCAGGTGAGGGTAGAAGAGAAGTACTTTGGACACAGTGGTATACGAGAGCGATGAATAGATTGTGGTTCGCCTCGAGACACCGCGCGATGAGGTCGTGGCCGGGACCGGTGTGAGTCCAGAGAGGGGCGAGGAGGGAAACCCGCTCTCGGGATATCCGGCTCGCGTGGGATGCTTCAGGTAAGTTACACCAACGATACGAGCAAAAAGGGTCGTTCAGCTGATCACGTCAAGCCCTAACAAGGATTACGACACCTGGACTACCGAGATCCGCAGACGCGATAACCAGCGTGATCTGCTCAGCCTGCGAGGTTCTGAGCAAGAAGAAATCAGATGTTTCGATGGCGCCGCCCAAATTAGCCATGGCTCCTCCGCCAAATCAGCCGAGTTTGGAGCTGTCCCTGGATCTTGTCGAGGGAGAGGATGGTGTATCTCGCAACCTGGACGACCTGGTTCGGAGCATCAAGAAAGCCACGCCGCAGGGATCCGGACCTGGCCATTCGGACGCGCTCGTCAAGCGACTCGGAAGCAGAGGAAGGCAACAGTCCGCGGAGAAGGAAGATGGCGAGTGGCAATGCACCGCCTAGTGCCTTCCGACCGACTCGGAGCGTCTCTGGTTCGATCACTTCCTTTTAACGACACCGACAGCATCGGCGGCTTCGAAAGAGGATACCGAAGGCTGGGGAAGTGTCACCTCCAGCTTCACAAGCTCGTTGAATCAGCTCATCAAGCTTGGTTCGGACGTCGGGGAGTCTCTCGGTTCCCTCCGTATGCGAGGAGGGGATCGGTCGCTCTCCTCCTTGATTGAACCTCTGTCAACAAAGTCTGCTACGAACGACCCACTCGCCTCGCTTGACGACCGGCCCCATATTCGTTTGACCTATTCCCGCGGTGCCCGCCTCAAGATCGGTTGCACAGTGTTCTATGCGACCGCCTTCGACAATTTGCGGACACGATGCGCTGTTGACAAGAGCATCATCGCCAGTCTTAGCAGAAGTAGCAAGTGGGATGCTCAGGGTGGGAAGAGTAAGGCGAGCTTCTTCATGACTGAGGATAAGCGGTATGTCGTGAAGGAACTGGTCAGCGAATGGAATGTTTCCGACACGTGAGTGCAGCCTAAGTGGTCGAGTAGGAGCTGAAGAGGACTAGGCAAGCATAGCTGGACATTGCACCGGCTTAATTCGAGCATCAAGCAGGAGCTCACAACAAGGCGACAGCTCTTGCCAAGATAGTCGGGTTTTACTCTGGTACGTAGTGCCGGACCAGGTATTGGGCAGGCTGACAAGGCTCCGGAATAGTCAAGATCCAGAATGTGCAGAGCTCCTCGCGACGTCAGCTGGATCTACTTGTCATGGAGAACCTATTTTACAAGCAGGACATTACCCAGACGTACGATCTAAAGGGTATTGGTGTGTCGGTTTCTCGTCAGTTGGGCATTGCTGAGACGGGTCCTGTAGAAGGCAGGAAGGTGCCCAAGACGAGCACGATCAGTTCTCGACACTTTTCGACAGCGAATGGCTGGAAGGGCAACAGCGAAGTCGCATCCTCCTCCATCCACGTAGGTCACTCCTCGAATCCTTCACATCACCGCGGATCGCAAACCTTGCCAGACGCGAAGCGCATACCCATTGAAGCGATTGCCAACGATACCGATTCCTCTCCTCTCAATCCATCATGGATTACTCCCTGCTCCTCGGCCTTGACCCATCCAAATCCGAGCTCGTAGGCCTCGTCGACGCTATCGGCAGTTTCAACCTATTCAAAATGATCGCGAGTCGGGGGAAGATGGCGCTGAATCGCTGTGCAGATGTGACTGTGGTGAGTCCCGCTCGCTACTTCGCATCGAAATGAGGGGCCGAGATCGAGTGCTGATGTTGCGAGTGATTCAGATACCGCCAGATCAGTATCGCGAGCGCTTCGAGAATGCCCTCCGACAGGATTTCGTTCTTGGTCCATGGTCTAGCGAGACTTGCAAGGCCCTTGTGCTTATCCTGAGCGTCAGGCTTGTCCAGACAATTGGTCCAAGCCTTCACGCCGAGTTTTTTCATCCGAACTCGACGCAAGACTGCCTTCGATCTTATGACGTGTTGACTTGCGATGACTTCGACGACTTCTCATTGGACCAACACGTAAACTTGCACTGCTTGACGAATACACCTTGCATATTCCTTATACTAATCACTTGCTACACTTCACATGCATGGATTGCTTCTTGACACAGATACGGGTAGCTATCAATCTCCCCTGAGCTCCCCTCGTCCGGTCGTTTCCTTCTCCACTCCCAGCGGCCGACCCTCTCGGTGAGTGTTGCGGCAGAGCCAGTCGGATTCGCTTCAGGAGCGAAGTCGTGAGACGAGAGCGCGAGGTTGCGCAGAAACCGTCACGACAGTCTGACCCTCTCTCGTATTGCTAATGGCCTTGAGTTCGGGATTCCTCTCCCGCAAAGTTACCTCTTGATCACACGTCTTGCCGATCAAAGTCTATGGATAAGGCCGAAATCAGGTATCGACCCAATCTTCCCGGTAGGAACCTTATCCTTCATCCCTCATCCCGACATATCCGCCTAATGAACCTTCCCCACCGCTCCACCACCTCCCTCAGCCCCTCATACACCTCCACCTCCACCTCCACCTCATCCCCATGCCCATTCCTATCCCCATCCCTCGCTCTCCGAGAAAGAGGGAACACCTCCCGATGCACCGCATCGCATTCCTCACACTGTTCCCTCACGGCCTTATACGCCTCAGGAGAGGAAGCGGAAGACCGATCGGCAAGCTCGAGGTGGACGAGTCGTTCCCATCGCTTTACCGCCGGGAGGGGACGTTTGGTGGGTGAGATTGGGATGGCGCCGGGGAGGTAGGATGTTGGTGCGGAGGGTTTGCGGAGGAGGGCTGTAGATTGGGCTTGGGGAGAAAGTTTGTGGGAGAAGGAATGGGAGAGGGGGAAGATGTCTCGCAGGGTTGGATGGTGGGATCTGCAGCCTGAGGTGACATCAGCTGAGTGGCGATATGGAGCGATTGAAATTTGGTCTAGGCAGAGTATGAGAGGGGAGACGAACGGGTTGACCACTCCCCGATCCTTCTTGGGACATTATCGGTCCTTCCGACCTTGAAGAATGAAGTCGTGGTTGTTTGCAAGTCTGCTGTCGAATTCAGCCCTCAACGCTCCGGCTGATGGCGCATGACGCACCTCGCAGCTCATACGCGTAGATGAAGCCCGGTGTCTCCTGAGGTCATGATATAGTCCAGCGGATTTCCCAATCCTGGCAACGGGAGCGCACCTTCTCAGTCAGTCGACTCTCCATCGTCATCCTTAACAGCGCCTGCGTCTGCTGCCCCAGCTCTCGAGGTATAAACTCTGAGTACGCTCTTCGTCAGCCTGCTGTGACTCTGCCCTTGTTCACTTCGTGGAGGAGGGAGCCGGTGCAACCCACCATCGAACCCGATCCAAACTCCACTCCCCTCCCGGACCTTCCCACCCGTCCAATAGAAACCCCCAACCTCACAGATCATCCCGGCATGATCCTTGCAGTACCTTCCCACCAATCTCGGCGCCTCCTCTCCCTCCTCCTCGCCATCTCCCTGCACATTCGGGTCTCGGGAGAGGAGGTATGGCGCTGCGGCGCGGACGAGGCGTTTGCACGGTTGGCCGGAACGTGTGAAGCCCGCGCATCGGATCGCTTCGGTAACCAATGTCGAGGTGGGACCTCTCGTGTTTTTAGGCGTCGATGTGGGGGTCTTTGTGCGTGGAGGTTGTTCGGAGGCGGCTCGTCGCCGGCGGTCGTGGGAGCGGTTGGTCACTGTCCCTGGCAGGATGGGCTCGTCCTCGGAAGAAGAGGGGATGTAGGTTTTATCGACCGAGGACAAGGCTTTTCGTCGGCCTTTTTCCTTTCGAGATGTCGGGATGGGATCGGAATCTGGTCGTCCAGTGAGGAGAGATTCGGGGATACGGAGGTACGCTGAGGGTCGAAAGTATTTCTGCGGAGCGATATCCACAGATGGGGGCAGGGAGTACGGGCGCAGGACTTCGGTCGGTGAAGAGGAAGCTTCTTGGGGACTAGCCGACGGTATAGCAGGTTGACTCAGACGAGGAGCACTGTGCGATACCGAGATGAAGGGGCGGTCAGGCAGAGGTGGAGGTGCGGGCAGCCGAGGCAAGGGCTTGTCGGTATCCCCCAAGCTCGTCCGTTGTCCGGGTCGGATCCCTTGGAGCTCAACCTTGTTTATTTCGGTATGGAGGTCTCGAAGGTAGTCCAGCCCTCTACTTCGCGATGACTGGCCGGACTTTCGAGGCTGATAGTACGCATCGTTGTGGTGATGAGGAGGGGAGTGATTGGGTGGTGCTAAGGGGTAAGGCTGGGTGATAGGGTATGTCTGCATACTTTGCGTGGGCGCATACCGGTATGCGGGCTGCTGAACATGGGACCGCGACCATGTTTGATGCTCCATGCGAAAGGCCTGCGGCTGATCAGCTCCAACGAGCGGGATAGGGGTTGAAGAACAGGTTGTTGCGTACAGTATGAAAACGCGCTGAAGGAAAGGCAGCCACGAGGTCCACTCACCCACCATCTTATGTAATCCCCCTCCCTCCTACGGCTTCTCAAGTGTGGCACCTAACAGATCCTTTGTCAGCCGAAGGCTGCAACTTCTTTGCTCTTCCATAGTACCTCAAGGAAGCAGAGTAGCTTGTGACAGGTCTACAAGTCCCACGGCACAGCTATTCTTTACTTGTTCCCCATTTCCCTTGTCACTCCAAAATTCATTCCAGGAAGCATCATCAACATTTGATTGTAAAGGAGCTGATATCTTCCTTGAATCCTACACATTGCTCAGGTGAGATCTATTGTGTAGGGGAATCCTGTTGAGCAAGGTGACAGATGCATGCATCGAAGGGTGGGTACCAGAAAAGCTGCCTTGAACTTGAGAAGGCCTTGGGTGCTTGTCATGGGATACAGGGGAAGGGTGGTCTAACAGGGCTGGCAAGGTTGCATACGAGTCAAGGCGAGACTATATAATAGCGGTTAAGGGGAACATGCGTCTACAAGTACCCAGAGCGAGTCGGCGGCATTTCGGCGAATCTCGTTGATTTCGTCGAATGGCGAATTGTGGTGTGGCTTGGTCCATGATGGGGTCACGGAAACGGCGGACGGGAGCGGAACCAAAACCCGGATGGGGTCGAGGCGACGGGACGAGTGGCGTGTCACGATCGTGAATTGAAGCTCGGATAATATCGCTGAACATCGGATAATATCGCTGAACATCGGATAATATCGCCGAACCTCGCCGAACATCGCCGAACATCGCCGAACCTCGCCGAACCTCGCC
>JAABUP010000400.1_pt1 | contig 97085 bp, 138 predicted proteins | sample 5559201 | NCBI WGS metagenome assembly JAABUP01 (sample SAMN10711887, study PRJNA513373) | rock metagenome | isolation source: Antarctica rocks | place: Antarctica | reverse complement strand
TCATATGCAGGTTTTCAAGTTCGTTCTAGACTGTCTTGATGTTTTCCACATTTGACCTTCGTCTTCTTCTATATGTGATCAGACTTGCTGGCTGGCTAAAGCATTGTAATCTCTCTCTCTCTCTCTGCATGCGACTTGTGAAAATATTGGCATGGTCGCCAGGCTCTTTCATGCCGACGGTGCCCGACAGCCACATGGAACGATGTAACTGCTAGAGTAGAGCTTCATAATGCCACCGCCTAGTGTTGAAAAGCGTGCCGCAGTTTTCACCACAGTTGATCAGCTTCGACCTGATACAACAGGGCATAACCTCGTTCTGAAGGTGCGAGCCGTCCTCGGGTCAGACTTGATGCGTGTAACATCGAGTACTTGCCGGTCCAACTGGCATGATGAGGCAGCATCGATATGCTACTTTATAGGTTGTGGACGCCAAAGTCGTTGTTAACAGGTCGACTGGGCGGGCTGGCTCTTCTGCTTCTAAAGTGGCTGAATGCCTGGTGGGAGACGAGACCGGCGTGATTGTATTCGCTGCTCGAAATGAGCAAGGTACCGCACGAGCCTTGCTAAGTCAGCTGTAGCTACACTGCAACTTTACCTATTTCTCACAACTTCTGACCATTTGCAGTCGACATAGCAACACCTGGGGGCTACATCGTATTGCGCAATGCAAGGATAGATATGTTCAGGGGCTCCATGCGGCTTGCTGTCAATCAGTGGGGCAAGGTTGAAGAAGCAGAACCCAACCAGGATTTCCAAGTCAAGGTGAATACTGGTTTATGGGCTATCAGTATTTGCACTTTCACCATGATGTGCCACTCAGTTGTCAATTGTGCTTATGCAGATGGAGGACAACATGTCTTTGATTGAGTTTGAGCTTGTGCAAGTAAATCAACCTGGTGTATCTCAAGCCGTGGCAGCACAATGATTCCGCGTAGCCCAATGTTGGCAGTCAACAGGTGCACAAACAAGACCCTTGACTGGCAACCTGGAGTCTTTCTTTTGTGGTGAGCTGCCCTGGTGGGCGGCAGTCAGCGCTAGTCAGTGATATTGCGCTTGTTTCCAGTTTGAGGCTTTATGGGATATAATTGTTTGAGCCATCGTTCCAGTGCTAGCGAGCTGTGAACAGCCAAGGACAAGGTGATGAGTGTTGCGTCAGTCAAAAAGTGTGCTCAGCTTACAAGCTAGCAAATCTGCTGCCTGGCATGCTGTTCCTGATCCAGCATCGCTAATTGGACCTGCTAAGCCCCATTGACCAGTGCATCAGGCACAAATCAAGATGTTGTGAAGGAACTGGTGAACAATTGATTCTTTGATGTACCTGGTGTTGAGTCCTGCATGTTTGGCCAAGCTGGGCAGAGTTTCCATTTGTTGTAGCTTCTGCAGCTGCGTATGCATGTATACGAAGGTTCTTATGATCTCGACTTGACTGCTTGTATGCACCTGAGTCTGATGCTGTGTCAACGCAGTGTCAACGCAGTGTCAACGCAGTGTCAACGCAGTGTCATACAGGACAGGAAGCCTTGCAAAAGGCTGGTGCGAAGTCGTCCTGAATTTATGAACTTTTACAGATAAAGCGCTCACAGCCCATGATAGTAATTGTAAGCATTGCACCAAATATAAGCGAAGCACTGCTCCACTTTTTAAGCTTATAGTAGATTGTACGAACCATAATGATACGACTCTTTTCAAGACATGTTGTCACGAGCAGCCAATCATGCAATCACACTGAACTGTAAAGGTAGACACAAACACCATATCCTGAAGTGGCTCTCTACACATGGCTACTCACATCAAACATGCAATCACACTGAACTGTAAAGGTAGACACAAACACCATATCCTAAAGTGGCTCTCTACACATGGCTACTCACATCAAACATGCAGCAAAGACATCAGGTCCAAGGATCCAGCATTTCGACTGTTTGCTGCCCTATTGCTTCCAAAGCTTCTCACATTTGAAAGTTTGCCAATGCCAGTGCCAAACTGTATTGCCCGCTTGACTCTGGCTGCAGCCCTTGGCAAGCCAAGCCTTCTCAATGCTGCCCTGAGCAACAGCTTGTCTCCTTGTCCTGGCGCATCCTTCAAATTTGCTACAAGCCACAGAGGAAGCTGCAAGACAGCATGGATGTACTCCTCATCCAAGAAAGGGTGTCTGGCCTCCCTGCAACATGACACAAGGATTCACTCTTGAGTCAGGACATGCAGTAAAGTGAGATTGCACAGCAAATATACATCCATCCAAGACAAATTGTGCAGAATAGCAGAGTTGAGAGTTGCTGCATGTGCAGCGAGGTACTATACTATGCATCTTAACAACAGAGCTGTGTGTGTACACCATGGATGGGCCAGCTACCTGCTGGTATCAGCCACAAGGCGATCGTCCCGCCCAAGATTCCGCTGCCACAGACGCTGCATGTCTATTGCTAACTCCTCTTGCAAACCAGTCCATTCCTGCAAGGTGGATGTGGATCTGAGTCATGCTGCCACATGCCTTGGTGTTGCAGGTCCAAGTTGCTTTAGCAAGCTGTCTTTTTTGAACTAAAACTAGTAGACAGCATATTGCACTGCATCGCGAATTACGAAGACATGTCTGTCAAAGCTGTGATTGCTGCATGCATGTTGCGGCCAACACAGACCAGGAGACAAATACGTCTTGCTCTAACAAACAACAAGATATAGGAAACAGGGTGGGATCCACCATCTCAATGCTTGCTTCAGAAAAAATGTGGATTCACAGACCGCTCCTGTTTGGTCAGGCAGTATGCACATGCAGGCAGTAGGAACTAACGTGGTTTCGAAAGCTGGTGCGATGTCGGCCATAGCCAGCATGCTGCTCATCAGCTCCATGACCCAATAACACAACCCTGGCAGCTGACTTGTACCACTCATAGCTTGTGGTGACTGCTTTGCCATGCACAACATGCATGCCTGTTGTACTTGCAGGTGCTGCTGGGCTTTGCTGGTGCTGAGGCTCTGCCACAGACTCAGCCAGAGTCTGAGGGCCCGCCTCAGGCTCAGTTGGCATTAGGGTCTTAATTTGATGATATGTAGCGCCTGAAGAAGCATCGTCACCGGTAGCTTGACCATGGCGCGAGGCAGGTGATGCATTTGTGGCTGGGGCTGCTTGCTGGAGGCTTGATGTCCCACAGCATTCTGCATCTAGGCTAGACAGCTGTAGGTGGTGTTGTGACTGGCACTGTTGGGCACACAGCTCTGTTGTGCCTGTGTCACAAGCCTGAAACTTGTCTGACTTGATCGTACAGTCAGCTGGGAGGATGGCTGTGCCTGAGCCAGCAGTCTCTGACGCGTATACCAAAGGGTAAGTGAATGTGTTTTGGCGGTCATGAGTGTCAGGCTGCTGGTTCTGCGTACTCTGGCTGGGGCTGTTGGAATCAGAGGGTGAAGCCTTGTGTGCAACAGTCACTTTGCCCTCAGCCCTGGCAGCCATCCAGAGCGCGGCACCAATGTTGAGGTCCATGACAGTGGCTGATGGATGCAGCAGGCCTGCAAGCATGCCATTATTCTTGACCAAGTGTACTGCTTGCATGCAAGGCAGGCAAACCCATGTTCAAGTTTGTCAGATCAATGAGCTGGAGGGGTCAACAGATCAAAGAGACCCTGGCAAATGTGTGCAATCACAGACAGCTGCTGTCGCATGTGATGTGTGTGGCAGTCCTCTAGGCAGATGCGATGCCTGTCAGTGTGCGCCAAGAATCACGGTACAAATCAACAGTATTGCGTGGCAGATATTGTCACATGCATGACACCAGTAGCAGCCATCAACACACATTACATCCAGGTCCAGGTGCACCAAACAGCGCTCAGTTTGCCATATTTGACAGCAAGAAAACTGTGAGATACTCTGAAACTGTGTGACAGCTGCTCTGCCTAGAGGTGGCCGCACCAAGCAACCAGTCGCGGTGTTGATCTACCTCCTCCAAAGAGGAGTCCACTTGAATGAGGCGCCACTCCCTTGTGGGTGCAAACTGCATCAGCTCCAGTAGAGCATCCTGTGCTGCCAACCGATCTGCAGATCGGCCTTCATTGAAGCAGACTGAAGCTAAGTCTATGGGAACATTGAGTGGCAAGGAGTGATGGGCCAAGGCAGCAATCAGGGTTGAGTCTACTCCTCCACTGAACAGAATCAGCACTGGAGCAGGGCGCAGCTGGCACTGCGCCTCCTCATGGGGTGCCTGACTCTGCTGCTGGCTGTGTCCACTAGTCTGTGGCTGTTTGCGAGAGCTGGTGATTTTCTCAGACTTGTGTTGTGCACAGTCATGAGGTGTATGACTCAGCTTTGGCTGAGTGGACAAAGCAAGAGTTGCTTGACCGGCATACATCTGAAGCTGCGAGAGCTGTGCAATCGAGCTTGTGCATTGCCTGGAGGCATCGCTGCATTGAAGACCAGCTGAAAGCTGGGGGCCACTTGTATCAGAGGCGCTTGTCAGGGTCTGCAGGGCACCTATGTTGGACTGGCCAGAGCCTTGAGAGCAATTCTTATGTACATGTAGCTGTCCATGCCCATGACTGTGCTGACTGTGCTTGCTGGATGCTGTGTGTCTATGGAGGTGAGGTGAATGCTGGTCAATGCACAGGCAACGCACAGCGACAGAGCGTGCAAGAGCTGTGAGTGTGAGCTCGACAGCCTGATCAAATTGAGCACTTGAAGACAACTCCATGTCTGGCTGAGCACTCATCAACGGTGTTGCGGCACCAACAGAAGCAGCATCTGTGCTGAGAGATGCCTTTGCTGTTGCTGTTGCTGCTGCTGTTGCTGCTGCTGTTGCTGCTGCTGTTGCTGCTGCTGTTGCTGCTGCTGTTGCTGCTGCTGTGTGGGGTGTGATGAAGGCTTGAGGACGCTGAAAGTCCCGTACGGAGCATAATAGAGGATCCTGCCAGGGATGACACTTGAGCTCAGCTGTCATGGGGGCACTTCCAGATGCAGGAAAGTGCATGCTGTACAAGCCAGGCTGTAGTTCCTGCAGCCAAGAGTAGGCAAAGTTACAGCCTTCTGGCATGAGTTTGAGAAGAGCCCAGAGGCAAAGTAGACTGACATTCCCATCTCACTTGCACCATCAACGTCGGCATGCAGGAGAAGATACACAGTTGTGTAGGCACTGTAAGACTGCACAGATGTCTCATGACTCTGCTTGTCAGCACATTGTTGCATATCAGACAGCTGATTCTGAATTATGCATGTCAGCTGTTTGAGCGCTCTGTACTTTAGACACACAGGTATGCCTTCACAATGCTGCAGTCTTGCAAATAAGCATGTCAGGCTTCGTCAGCATGAGCTAGAATTTGCACATGTGCATACAAGCAGCGTCCTTGGTACCGCGCATCAGCTGTTGCGGTAGCTTGCCAGGGACAAACCTGCAGTGTAGAATGCTGCAGGCTGTTTTCCTCTTTTTCAACGCCAGAATGGTCAGCAGCTTGACTGCCTTGACTTGGTTTTGCTGACCAGGCTTTGCCGCCCAAGTTTGCGACCAAGGCTGCTGGCGCTGCTGACACAAGGCAAAAGCAATCATCTGGGGATGATGGAAGATGCATCAGCAGACTCCGCCGGCCTGTCACAGCATAGCAGGTCAGCGTGTGCAGACTAAAGCAGTGATCATTCAAGACTACTTTCGAAGACAGGCATGCAGACTCTATACCTAAGACATCTCTTCCAAACCAGAGTGTGCGCGAGTCCGCATGCCAGTATACTGCCGCCCAGGGACCACGCAAACAGTTGAAGACATCCGGAGCTTTGCCAGCACTCAGAGCCTGCAAAAGAGCTTGGCTGTCGTTGAATCCAGGGGCAATATCCAGTCCACCAAAGATCTCCCCTGCACTAAATTTCAGCAGGCTGCTGTAACTACTTCTTCTGAAGGTGCAAATGCATCTAGGATTGGTGTGAAAGGCTGTAGGGAACATTCGCAAAGCTCACCATTCAGGACCAGCAAACTTCCATGGCCATCTTTGACTGGAGTAACGCCTGGTGTACTGCCTCTCAGCTGAAGCAAGGAGCCCTGTATCTGCAGGTTGGCAGTGGGACCTAGCGCTACCTGCAGGGCCAGCTGCTCAGCCAAGCACCACTTGAGCGGGATGTGCAGATACAGGGCAAGATACGGGGAGTCAGACCGAGTAGGCTAGTGGTAGATGCCAGCAAAAGCAGTAAGGTAAGCAAAGTAACATACCTGCTCGATACCCCAGCTATCAGGCCCACGCCTGTGCAGGCTTGCTGACTGGTCGCTGGCCGAAAGACGTTCAGACATCGGCACGACATGAACCTGTGGAACATGTCTGTCAAGGCTTACAAGATTCTGTATACAAGCCGTACATTGAGTGGCTGAGCCTCTGCGAGTCTGCAGCAGGTGATCACCTGGTCAGCTTCCAGCTTGCTAATTGTCGCAACACCTCGAGCAACAAGCAAAATCCCGCACATGCCTGTAGATTCCTCAGGTGTAAGCCTGCCAGGCCTTCCTAGTACGGGTCTGCCCGAAGACAGCTGTGTAGGCCGAAGTCAAAGTCACCACAGTTCAGTGGTTTGATTTGAGCATTCCCAAAGTGACTTTAAATTGACCCAGAGACTGGGCCCACAAAGCACATTTGTGAGATCAGCTCCAAGGTATTCCTGTGGATTGCAGGGCATCCTATATGTAGGGTGCACATGCGCCTGATTGCAGCAGAGGACTAAAACTCTCTTGTTGTTACAGACTGCAGGACTTCATACTGCGTGAAAGAAACAGACACAGTATCTTAAGCAGGACATCAGCTTTTGCAGTTCTGTTGCCACATCGCTGCACGGGTCAAGATAATCTCAAAACTCAAACAACCCCCTACTAAAAGCAGCACAGCAAATGAACAAGACACCAGTGCAGGCAGCAGCACAAGACTAGCTGCTGCCCAGATAAGCCACAAGAGTGTTACCTCCCTGCAATGACAGCATATCTTATTGTCAAGATATACATATTCATTGCAAGACCTTGCAACAATCTGCTGAACAAAAAGCAAACTAAATCAGGGTACACATACTTGGCCATAGTCAAATGCACATCTGAGAAAAAGCAGTGCCGGGGAAAAAGCAGTGCCGTAACATGTTTGTTATACTGATGGGACTACATCACTGGCTTGTGATAATTGTCTTTTTCGCTTGCGAGCTGCCCACAAGCAATAAAAACACACTCCACTAGTAAGAGTTCAGAATAATAATTGGTTTGGGAGGCCTCCTTCTGCTGCTATACATGAAACAACATGCAACTTGACCTTCAGGGGTCATGTCTAGACGAGCATGGCTACCAGCTACCAAAAAGAAGAATGTGAAGGGGTGCATGATGCCCCGTGTCACAGGGGACAATTCAATCTCAGAGGCAGAAACAGAATGAAATAATGCCCAAAATCATCACACAAATGGGCCATGAGTTGCAAAAGCCTGGAAACATCAGCAAACATCGGAACTACAATACACAGACAGTGCATTCGTTGATTATGTTGGACACCAACTGGTTTTGATTATATGCTCCTGGTGTACACTGAATGCGCCAGGTGCCACCAAACCCACAAAGGCCTCAAAAGCCTGGACCCAAATTTAGGTGACTCATCAAAATCTCTTCATCAGTAGGGACTCCCAGATCCTCATCCAATCCTGTCTGTCCATGCAACGGCGCAGAAGCTGCTTCATCGACATCAGACTCTTGCTTGGTTGAAGCAGCACGCTCAGAAGCACTACGTGCTGAGTCAGAGCCATGCTCACTCTTGTCCACAGCACGACCGTCCTTGGCTGCGATGCCATCTTTGGTAGCCCAAGCATCACTGCTGTGTGGGCTCTCAATGCTGTGTTCGTTGCGGCTGTCTGCGCTGCCAAAGAAGCTGTATGAGGCACAGGTGAAGGGACGGCCAGAGGATGGTGATGTGTTATTGGCAACCTGGGTAGACTTGCGGGGGGACCCTGCAGCTGTTTCACACTACATTGTTGGTCTGCTGCTTTACCATTGGGATCAAGATCTGCTGCTGGTGGAACATGTGCAGTGCACAGACAGCAGCAAAAGCTGAAGAATGCTTGACATACAGGGTCGTGCTAGGCAAAGCAAGCCAACATTTCTGCAGCTGAACAAAAGCAGGACAACCACATGCAAAGACAAGCCCAGCAGCACAAGAACAGAGACCAGTCTAGGACGCTAAAGTGTGGTATGTGCATGGTTTGAATCACCTTGCTTGCTAGCATGGGAAGTCACGCTTGGATTGGGGGAAGGCCGTCTTATGACAGGGTCAGTAGTGATGGGCCCGCCCCCCATGCTTGCAGACCCAAAGGCAGACCCAGGCCTGGACTGCAGACCCAGACCACCAGGGAGACTGGTGGTACTATAGGCAGGAGAGACAGTGCCGCCTCCAAAACTGTTGCCAAAGGCAGGTGACTGAGCCCTCTGTCCACCCACAGCCAAGGGGGAAGGAGCTCTGAAGCCGGCGCCTGGGGCAGAAGACACCGAGCCAAAGGTACTGTGGGGTCCACCTGTGCTGGCACCACCAAAATTGGCAGGCAGCTGACCCGAGAGCTGCAGCTGGCGCAGAAGAGCAAGCTGTTCAGCATCCTGAGGGCTCAGCTGGCTCAGGTCACTGCCACCTAATCCTGCCATCCTGCCCAAGCCCGCTGGCCCTTGCATCTGACTTGCCAGCTGCACAAAACACATACTATCTTTCGATTTGGAGACAGAAGCTGCAATTACAAACATGGTTTGTTGCAACAGCTACGCACTTTGACTCTGAGCGGCTGGCAACATACAAGAGGAGCCAAGGACAGTTCACAGGGCGCACTGCACTGCAAAGCAGCACTAGACAGAGTCATGCAACTGAGCAGCGACAAATGGAAATAGGTCTGATCACAAGCCTGTTGCTGACTGACGCATGAGCTAATGCAGGGTTTCTGTCCATAAGCTACAGAACCACTGGAGCACCAGGCCGTGGACGTTATGTATCCAAAGCAAACTCCATAACATGGGGACAAATAGAGATACAGTTGGCAGCGCCAGGGACTGACCAGTGCCTGCTGCTGCTGCTGTCGTGCAGCAGCTAGGATGGCAGGATTTGTGGCAGCAGCACCAGCTCCAGACCCAGAGCGCGCCAACAGGTCAGCCACATTGATCTCAGGCTTCAATGCAGCTTGATTCCCAAACACCTGCCCGGCCAAGTGAGGCTGGGGCTGGACTCCACTCAGCTGCATGCGCTGCACCTCGGCAGCATAGGCTTCGCACAAGGTGTGAACATCAGCAACTGCCAATCCACCCAGTAGGCCAGCATTGATGGCAGCCTCCACAGTGATCCCCAAGCCAGCTAGGGTCTTTCCCAGCTCCAGAAGAATCCTCTGGGCATCAGTGACCTGAGGCTGGGCCTGCTGTTGCTGCTGCCTCAGGATCTGCTGCTGAAGCAAGCCGCCATTGACCTGCTGAGCAAAGCCATCAGGGAGAGTCTGACCCAAAGGCGCAGCAGCAGGCTGAGGCGGGTTCTGACTGTGGTGGCCATGCAGCTGGTGTAAGTGGGCCATGGCATTGATGTAGTTGGCCTGGCTGGCACTGCTGCCATTGCCCACAAAGCTGGTGGGTGCAGCCTGGCGCAGAGGGGCACTCACATGCCCATTCCTGCGCTGCTTGAAAACACCCATCTGTGCAGCCAGGCGCCAGACCTGCTCAGGTGGGCTGGAGATCAGCATCTGCAGCTGTGCTGGGGTAAGGCCTGCACACAGCAAGTATACAGTCAGTAGTGCATGAAGACATATGGGAGCCAAGTGACACACTCTGAGAGATAGATGAGTGCATGGCTGCGCAGATCTGCAGGTTGATACCAGCCATATTGCCAGTAGGACAATGCTGTGCTGCCAGCCACGGAACATGACAACATGCTAGTACAGTCATTCCAATCAATTGACGCCTGCAGGGACCAAACAAGACCTATTCTGCTGACCAGCAGAGACAACATTTGCATTTGCAGCAACAGCACCACAACCAAACGCAGTGCGTTGACAATGCAAAGACAAGCAATCAGACACCATGCAAGTTGCAGCCAGTCATACAGCTAAAGCGCAAGCATGGGGAGGGTACCTGACAGGTCAATGTCATTGGTCTCAAAGAGCAGTCCATTTGGAGGCCTGGGTGCAGCCTGATTAGGTAACACCTGGCCACGCAGCAGCTGCTGCTGAATGTGAGGTGGCAATCCAGCAGTACGCTTGTAGACAGCAGCATTTGCGGCAGCAGCAGCAGCAGCAGCTGCCAAGGCCTGCGGATCCTGCTGCAGATAGGAAGCATCTGAAGCGTGATGGGGAATGGGTGCACGGTGATGCAGATGAGGAGCAGCGCCAGCATAGTGCAGACCAGTCCCTGGGATGTAGGTAGCATTGGCCAGGCCAGCGCTGTAGGCCTGAGGGCGTGCTGACAGATGGGATGTGCCATTCACTTGCATGTGCAATGGCAGCCTCTGGCCTGTGTTGGCAGCCAAATGATGCAGCTGCTGGTTAGGCACCTGAACAGTAGTCACACACAGGCTGTAATGAGCTGCTCCAAGAATACGCCTTGCAAAGGTGTGGCGAGCAATGAGAAGGCAGGTTGACCATGTATGACATGCAAGACAGACAAGACAACCCTGGACCAAGCAACACGCTATGGTCCACAACAGACAGTAGCCTAACTGTACCTGTGAGTTGAATCGAGGTGCTGGTGACGCATTCAATATTGGCTGGTTGGCCCCTCCAGCTTGCCCAGTGGTCACCCAAAATGGACTTGCAGGTGCAGCCCCTGCATCCAGACAGATTGTCTTCATTGCATAGGACACCACCAGGTAGCATGAGCCAACTAGGGTGTAATGACGCCAACCAAAAGGCTGGCATTCTTCTAAAGCATTTCAGGACCAAAAATTTCAGCAATCTCACATGGGCCATTGACACAGCATTGCACCAAGTTTTGCACAAAGTACTGACAAGGGTCACATGCCTGAAGGTCGTTGTTGCTGAAAGGCAGCTGCAGCCCTGGCAGCATTGGCTGCAGCCTGCGCAGCAGCCTTTGGATGCAATGTCTCTGACAGGGGACTACGTGGCTGACCTGCATACATGAGATGTGCATGAAGGCCACATTGCAATGGCACGCATCAAGCGCTGAATGAAGCATCAGCACAATTGAAATACTTTTCTGCCAAAAAATTAACAGCGCAGGTGATGCAGACTGCCAGCACTGTAAGAAATGCACGCTCATCGTAATGATCACAGCAGCAAGCAATGTCGAGCACAAAGTCAGAGCATGCAGATTGGCTATCATACCCTGTAGCTGCTGAGCATACAGCTGAGGGTTGGCACTGGCGGCGTTGAAGTTGCCGTATGCAGGGTTGCCCAAAAACACTCCTGTTGATGTTGTGGCAGCAGCAGCAGCTGTCACTGGGTTAGCAGTTACCTGCATGAGACGACGCAAGGTTCAGTAGGCCATTGAAACATATTGTACAGCCTCTGGTTGCATCACAGACTAGTTTGACCCTATACTCATGAATGACAAATGGCATGGACCTTGCAGAAAAAAGATCACACAATACCTGAGGGTTGACAGCACCCTGGGAAGGTGGCCTGAGCCAGAAGGGACTCTGTGCTCTTTGAGTTTCTTGTGAATTTCTGGCGCTGCTGGAAGCAGCAAGTTGAGCTGCTGTGTTCACCTTCAAGCTTTGCTGCTGTGGCAGCTCAGAAAAGGCCTGAAGCAGAGCATTGCCAGACTGGGATTGCAAGCCAGGTGCGCGTGCTGGTGGTTCCTTGCGTATCTGTCCTGCGTTGAGGATGGCATCTGAAGCTGACAGGGTGTTCTGAGACGGGAGAGCTGAACTTGGAGCTGCTGGACTGCTGGGGACGCTTGATGCATGGGGCATCTTTACAGTTTGCCCTCCAAAAGAGCCATTATTTAGACGGTCACTGTTGTTGCTGTGCTTCATCCATATCTGTGTCAGGAAACTTAGATCGTCTGGGGCCTGACTTGACACTGGCTTGTGTTCAGCCTGGTACGCAAGACCTGATCCAGCCATCTGCATGAAGCTCTGTCGCAGAACCCTGAAGGACCAGCAAAGTCAGTCAAACAAGGGACAAGTTACAGCCCAGCAAACCTTCGAGCGAACCTCGACAACTCCCAGGTTCTACAAAACGCAAAGAGGAGAGCACAATGCTTGGGATGCACCAGGATATTATGATGTGCATGACGGAATTGGCAGAAGCTGATAAGGCTGAAACGAGCAGCGCTCACGTGAGATGCGTATCGTTCACGGATGGGACAGAGAACACCAAGAAGACCAAGCAACAAAAGAGGACCGACCTGAATATCTGGAGCTCGCAGAAGGACAAATGGGTCGGCAACGCAAGGCAACGTCAGGCTGGCAACGGGATCACGGTCTCTGACACCTTGCAAACCTACAGCAGTACAGTTGCACATTTATATACCTTACAAGCATCCCGTTCTGCACTCACACTGTTTATGGGCTGTTTCTGTACCATATCGAGTGCCAAAGGAAGGATACAGCTTCAAGGAGAAGGCCAAAAAGCACTTTTTCCCTCACCTAGCCAGGCATCATTTACACTGTACAGGGCTTTGCACACAGCGTGATATTCTGTGGGCCGTTTCCAATCTCACTAGGCAGGATTTCCGCCACACATCAGCACCGTAAATGCATGCAGCGACCTCAGCAGAGCTGCACCAACAATCCATCCAGGTTCAGAGACGCCCAAAAGACAATGGCAGTTACAGTATAATTGTCACTCATTCACGCCAGATCATCACGCTGTTGGGGACAAGACCTTCGCCGAGCTTGCAGTAGCGCTAGCGATAACAAGACACCGCGGCAGCGCAGGGTCGACATGCTTCGCGGCAGCGCGGCGTGGTTGTACAGCGCACCCGCCCCAGCCGCGCCTGAGCAGGAAACGCCAATCTGTCTGACTTTTCGTGATCACTGGACACCACCGCTGAACACCAAAAGCTTTTCTTTCAATAATATTTTACGGTCAGATGCATTGACTTTGGAAAACTTGAGAGAGCTTACAGCTTGTCGAGCTCAGGCGTATGAGAGCGCAACCGTCACCGCGGACGAGCGCTTGAGCTGGTAAGCTGTTTTTTTACTGTACATTGCTTGAAGAGACTGGTTCGAGGTCCTTCTCATGCCCAGGCCGCAGGAATGCAAGCAGCTTAGTGGGTTTCTCATAGTTGAAATGTCTTGTGGCTAGCCTTCTGCTTGCCTATCAAGTGTTGTGTTTGACAGTCTTGGCTCAGCTTCACGAAGGAATGAGGCCAACAAGTGTCATTGGCAGGTTTGGTTGATACAGGATACAGCGGTATTGTGCACTGTTAAACAATTTTGGCAGCAAGGTAAGAACTTGTCTGGCAAGTCAGCAGTGTCAGTCAACCTATCCAGGTTGGTCTGCCAGCAACAACTGCTGATTTTGCAGGCAGCTGCAATGGATGGCAACAATGAAGAGGCTTTGCAATTTGAGTGGACCTCACCATTGGGTGGTTTGCCAGCAACATATTATCGTGTGAAAGGCGTTGTTGCAGAGCAGGCCATGGTGAGCAGTGTTGTCAGGAGTTTGCTGCGCTCATGACGGTGTTTTACATGAAAAGTTGCTGCTCGTAGCAGACATGTATCCTGATGCATCATGCAGTCTGTTGCTCTAGCTCGACGGCCTTTTGCAGGCATGTGTGACATTTGCTGCTGCCCTAGAGAGGCAAGCATACTCTTTGGCAGCAGAGATTGCACAGCATGACATGGAGCAGCTCAAAAGCATGCCAGAGCAGCATGTGGCAGCAGCAGGGCTGTTTAGACGGGCAGCAGGGGTCTACGAGTATGCAGCTGATGAATACGTTGATCAGCTTACTGGCCCTAGACAAGCTGATAGGTAGCCATTGTAGCGGCACATCTGGCACATGGCTGAGATGGCTTTGCATCCACACATACATGCTGCATCAGCTTGGATTGACATTGTCAAAAAACTGCAAATGCTATGGGGCTGCATTATCAGAAGAAGAATACTCATCAAAAAAGCCTCTGTGGTGTGCATACTGATGCTGCAGGCCTGCAGAGCTGAGGCAAGGCATACCATCTGTATTGGCAAAGCTGGCACTAGGGCAAGCTCAAGCAGTAACAGCTCATCGAGCGCAGGTCAAAGGCACCTCACCGGCTGTGCTTGCCTCTCTCTACTGCGGGGCTGTAGGTAGGTCAGCAAGTTCCACACAACATTACCTTACTAGCAAGCATCATGCATGCTAAGGCTCTTTTGATCATGCACCCGCTTGTATCAACGCCACAAGTTAATTGCATGTCTTTATCTGTTCTGGTCTCCTGAGCGCATCCCAAACTCATGGGCTGTTTGCATGACTGCCGCTTCAGGGAATGCAAGTTTGCATGACTGCCGCTTCAGGGAATGCAAGTTTGCATTATGGTCTCAATTGGTGCCTGTTGTGCCACACACAGATTTGTTTGAAGCAGCTTCACACCAGATACGGTCTAATGATGACCTGAAGCAAACTTCTGAGTCCCTGCGCAAGGCTCTGGCTTTGTCATCAAACCATAACACAGTCAAAGCATGGCAAGCCATGGCAGCTCAAGAAGCTGCAGAGTCAAATCTTGGCGTTGCTTGTGCAAACCTGCAGGTGCATCATCAACAAGTGCACTTTGCTGATAGTTTGTACATGCTGCGCCTTACGATCATTGCTTTGCCTTACAATCATTGCTTTGCCTTCACACAAAACTTCACAAGCATATCATTATGCTCTAGTGTGCCTGCAAGTGTGTCTGCATTTCAATCACAGCATGTACTTGCATCTGGCTGACCATGAGCACATTCTTGCTTGTGTCGAGTTACAGCATTTCCCTGACAATATCAATCTGTCCGGGTTTGCTGCAGGAAGCAAAAAAACTTGCTCAGGAAAGCTGTCAAGTAGCACAGGGCAAGTCTGATTGGCAGCGATTGTTTCAGAATGAGCTCAGCTTGATCAGTGACCTAATGACTGTTTATGACCGGGAACGGCAGATCGTTTATTTTCAGGCAGTTACACAACACCTTTCCAAGCTTCCTCAGGGCAAAGTTCTGGTCACGCCTGTCAAATTTGAGCCACTGCAGTTGCAACATGAGCTGGGTTGAGGTCATGTTTCCTTTGTGTTCTTAGCACATTATACATAGCAGAAACCTTCACCCGCAGAAAAAGTACCAGGGCAAGGTTCTTATACTTGTCACAGCAACAGATGTACATTGCTAGGCTGTGCTGTGGCGTTGTTGACGCACCGTTTGCCTGTTGCATGTTACAGCTTCCCTCCTGTTCTACATGTTAATAAACATTACTGGATATGTGGACAGTTACAGTGAAATGCGCTTGCACATTGGTCAAATGCAATGACAGCAATTGTACACCACCCTGAGCAAGGCTGTTGCATGTTCTGAACTCATTTTGTGCTTTGCTCGGGGCATGCTCTGCGGTTGCTAGGTGTAATCTGTGAGGGAAGGATGACTGCATTCTTCTGCTTCATGCATGCTGATGCCTGCACTGTCAGCTGTCTGAGAGGCAAGCTTGTGAGCAATGTCAACCGTTACTGAGATAGACCTCGCAATTCAGCAGGTGGACTCTTTGTTGTCTCAGCTGCAAGTGAACTCAAAAGCAAGGCCGTCAGCTCAAGAGCCGAAATCAGTCCCGTCGAAAGGTGCCTCTCGTCCCCGCGCCTCCTTTGAAGTGGATTACTGTGCTGGCAGATTACAGCTTTGTGCCTTGCAGACGCCAAAAGTGCAGGGAAGAAAGCTGCTGGTGCAGCAAGTACACAGCCAAAGGACACTGGCTCTGCTGCTGGCGCAGCACCTGGCTCGCAACCTGCAATCAACGAACTTTTCGCCAAGGCACAATTGCAGGTGTGCAACCGATTTGCAGCCAGCAGCCTGCAAATAGTGTGACTGGCTTGAGTAGCCATTGCAAGCAGCCAAGTGCTGAGAGGCGTCGCCAACATGTTTACTCGCAGTAGGCTTGGCAATGATTCATCTGCCTGGATGCATGTGTTTATGTTCACACTAACAGGTGTCATGCACACTGGCTGTTGTGCAGCATACACATGTATTGCTTGTGTTCAGGTGGCACGTGTTACATCTGTTGAGGAGATAGATTCTGTCAAGCTATACAAATGCATTGTGGACATTGGCAGTGGCATGACAAAGCAAGTGATGGCTGGCCTAAAGCAGCACATGGCCAAGGACCACTTGTTACACAGCCTGGTTGTTGTGATCACCAACTTGAAAGCAGCCAAGCTGGCAGGAGAAGTAAGTGAAGCTATGATCCTGGCTGCACAAGCACCTGACCCCAGTATTTCCCCTCAAGGGGAAATGGTTCAAGTGCTACAGGTCCCAGGTGAGTGGTGACACCCTGTGTTGCACTCTCAGACCTCATGTGCAGCTGACACATGCTGCGATGGTCTATGGGCTTGTGCATGCTGTGATGGTCTATTGGCTTGTGTGGGGCTCAGTACCCAGAAGCAGCCATGCGTGGTTGGCATGTTGGTGTGTGCATCACCATCAACTGTTGTTGCGCTGCCTGCCATGGACATGCAGGTGACCTGTCATCACACTCTGCTCTTCTGATACAAGAGCAACTGTTTGCAGAGGGGTCAGAACCTGGAGATGGCATATTCATGGAGGGTCAAGCACTGGGCACAGTGTTCCCAAAGACCCTCAAGTCTGATTTCTGGAAGAAGATTGTGGCAGATTTGCAAGTACACGATCACATTGCTTGTTGTGCAAAGCACAAGCTAGTGACTGCAAAAGGTCCTGTCCATTTACCATCAAGTATACCTGACGGAGCTGGCATTCACTGAACACAATTGGATACAACTTTGCTAGTGTGCCAAAGACACCATGCATTTGAGGGTGACCTGCAGACGACGCAATCAGCCCGGTCACCATAGAGAATAGGCTCCCAAAGCCAGACAGCCATCACAAAATGAGCAGAGTTTTGACATCACCACATCATCATCCTGAGTCATTAGCAGCCTATGTCCAGGTGCAGAAAGTGTGCAGGACATTTGCACAGCTATTGCCAATGTCAATGCATAGCAGAAACTAGCAACATAAACGAAACAAACCCAATTGGCTCACTCGACCCACAATGAATTCTTCGCACTAGAAGATTAACCCTACTTGGAATTCAAGCTGGTGTTCTGATGCCAGCAAATCAGCTCTGCACTCCAAGACTAGATGTTTGTTTCTGCACACAACGCCAGCAGGTACTATACTTGTGCATGTTGATACGCTTAGGCCTGAGTTCAGAACATGCCTTTTCTGGTTGTTCCTCATTGACCACAACTCACTGGTTCACTACCGGTTAGCTTTCAGCCCAGGGGCAGCACCTATCATTGCCACATGTTTTGATACCCCTGCTGATTCCACTGGTGACCATCAGATTGTTGCCTACTATCTTGAGACACATGCCCCATCATGGGGTACTGCTGCACCCCTGGCTGTTGAGCAGACCAGCCATAGTTGGGGCCTTGCTGCGTCTGAGCTGACTCAGCATGCATTTGTTGCACATAAGATTGCTGTTGCTGCTGAGGCGGCGCCTGCTCTGCAGATTGCTCTTGCTGAGGCCAGGCAGCTGATGTTTGTGGATTCAGCTGACGGTAGTAGGGCTCTTTCAGGTCAAATTTGCCTGAAGCCTGCAGCACAGTCATCATTTGCCACTGCAGCTGAGTTTCAACAGCAGACATGCCACACTGCAAGCCATTTTTAACAGTGCAGTGCATGACATAACTTACCATGACAGCAGATATACTGCTGATGGCAACTGCAGGACAGGTTGAATCTGCACACCTTGAACTTTCACTCATCAAACTGGAGATGCACGTACTGAGAAACTAGCTACAGCAAGGCCATGCATCGTGCCTCTTTAGCAGACACTCATCCCAGGGATTGTCATCGTGTTTGTATGCTACAAGACTGCACCATTGTTGTTGTCATCAGGCTCAATAGACCTTGCTGTCTACGACTTCTATGATGTCAGATCAGCCACTGGCTGTGAATCATATGCATGCAGAGTGAGTGAGTAAGTGAGCGAGCCAGTGGGTGAGTGCATGAGTGGACCAAAGGAGGCGGGCTAGCTTGTTGCAGGTGCCGGTGAGTAGCACAACGAGTGGAGGGCAGTACCTTTTGAGGCAGCTGGCCAGGGTGTAAGGGAGGGGCAGTCAAGTTGACAAAGACATCATAGCTCTGGCGATTGTGAGCTGCCAGGCGTAGCTCGCCAGTCATGACTTGGCCTTGCTGCACATGCAAAGGAGTCTCCATCAGGCACCGCAGCTGAAACCTGCAGCCAACAGCAACAGTCGCATGCTGACCATCACTCAGAATATACCACTCAAGCTGTTTGGTCAAACTTGACATACAGTCCTCCTGCCCATATTGCCTCTGCCGCGGGCCCCGCTGTAATTAATTCGGTTGAGTTGACTCGGAGCGCAGCAGATCAAATCTTTGGATGATACCAGGCACAGGTCATGCTGGCAAAAGCCAAGTCAATACAGCAAGAAGAATGGCAGCCCAGAGACCAGCAGCTCCAGCATTGCAACTCAGTCAGCTGCTGATGTTGGATGATATGCCGTCATTATATACATGTTTCAAAAACCCAACATAAATACAAGTTTGGCATAAGGACTGTGTTTAGGTGCAAGCACTGTGCAATAAGCATGATCAACATGACAGCCACATAGCTGACTGTCAGTATTGCGCAACAGGTGAGCTAGTGACATGTCAATGCACAATGTGCCCAGAGGAGACATCACAGGAAGTGCACCAGCAGTTGAAGGCCAGAGACAGTCATCAGGACAGACAGTGGCAGAAAGATTGGGGGAGTGGCCAACCAGTGTGTGGTTGGTTGACCAGGTGCTGTAGAGAGCCACCGCTGAGTGTTGCTGCCGTCAAACAGCACGTCAAACCAGCAGGCAATGCCATGCACCACAGACGCCCGGCCTGCATCACATGTATAGCACTGCCTTTTGTGGCCTTGGAGATGGCCCACTCCTAGTGCAGTACGGCAATACACTTACTGCTAGTTGTTCCCTTTGTAGGAGCAAAATCAAAGTTTAAAGATGACATTGGAACAGTTGCAGCAGGCCTCTGTTGACCTTCTGCACAGCAATGCACAGATGCAGAAGGCTGTAGGTAGCTGCAAGTCATTGTGCTTTCTGTGCAATGCAGAAAAGGGTGAACAATGACAGAAGTGAGATCAGCATGGACAGCACAGGCAACAGACCCAGAGCTGATCATAGAAACTGTTCCAACTGTCCATTGATTGATGCCATCAATTCAGTTCATGCTGCCGTTTAGTGCACACCCTTGAGCTTCTTTGGATGGCATACCTATTTGCAGCTGCAAAGGAATGGTGAAGTTGATAAGTTCTGGATCGGTAATGCTTCCAAAGTCAAAGGTCTTGCTTGCACACTGGGACACAATGACACTTGGATCAATGGCATCCACCACAACCTGCAGCCACAGAACACATGTCCTTTTGTGACAGTGGACACATTGGCAAAGCCTTCGCCCAGCATTTGAACCCTCACAACAACTGACATTGCCCACTGATGTTGCTCAGCAGTGCAGCAGCTCAGCAGGACTCTGTGCGCAGCGGCCCCACCACATTCAGATGCTGTGATGTCAGCATGAATGAGCAAGTGATTAAAGCAATCGCAGAGGAGTCAGTGACAATATGTATATTGTGTGCAGCAGGTAAGTGATCACTGATAGAGGCATGCACACAGAGACGGACAGCGACATCAAGAATTGCGTGAACAAACCAACAAAGGGACACAACTTAGTCCTGAGGTGGTGTTGGGGTTGACGGTTGAGTCACTTTATTTGACCGGGGGCCTGACAATCTGAGGCATGGAGCTAGCTGCCCCTCCTCAGATGTCCTGGCTTGGAAGCACAGATGCACCAAAAGCAAGTGGTGGACAGTCAGGGGTGGCTTGTAAGCAACGGAGCATACCTGAGTGAAATGTATGCATGGCGTGCAAGCGAGGCGGGGGTGGGGGGGGAGGAAGGGGTGGGGGGTAATACCTGAGTGAAGTAGGCTGCAGCAGCTTCCTTGTGCAAGCAGGTGATGTCAATGTTGTAGAAGCTGGGCTGCATCCAGAAGAAGGCCTTGTTGGCCACCTCAGCATACAGGTTGGCATCTGAAAAGGCTGCTGCGTGTATCCGCCCCACTTGCTGCACCATAGAAGCAACGCAATCATTTGCACACAACACTCACAATCTTCCCACATCCATGTAAAAGGTTTGATTTGTCCTCTCGTGTTGGAAATGGAGACAGGAAGTGGAGCAAATACAGGGCCTTGTTTACCAGACTGAACAGATGGCCAATGGTGAGGTGAAATACAATATGTTCTGCAGAGAGAGCCATGTTGTGTCCAGACTGCAGCCAGCAATTGTGTCCAGACAAGATCATTTGGTGTGCTGATCCACTAAGCATACAGTACTGCCGTCAATGACGCCTATGTCAGTACTGCCAGGCAAATGATGCAGTGGGCAGCTGTAACAGACAGACATGCTGCCAGGTAGGCAGGCCAAGAACAGCAATACAGTCCAATGGCTGGAAAGCATGCTTGCCTGCCAGCATCAGCTGCCAGCAATCCAGCCAGCAATGATGCAGACGGAGTGCGGGAGGCCTTACTCACAGGAAACATGCGGCCCCCCTTCTTCAGGAACCGATTGCGGGCGTAAAGGTAAGTCTCCAGCATGCGTTCATTCACCAACAAAGTGCCCATGGGCTCAGAGACCAGGACGTCCACCTGGGCATCTAAAGCCAGCTCTTCCACTTTGCTCTGGATGATCTCTACCACTCCTGCAAAGCCTGCGCCCCAAAACAGCTCAAGAGTCAAGACGTATCATCACAGTCACGTCGTCATCAAGTGTGATGACAGAGTCACAGCAAGCTTAGTAAAAACAAGGGGTGAAGAATGCACGTACAGGAAAATTTTGCCAAAGAAACGACACAACTTCTACCTTTTTTGAAATCTGAATCAGAACTGGGGCTAACTGTCAGAACAAGCAATGCATCTGGCTAGAATATTACCCACACAGAGAAGGATGATTAGCAGCATGCACAGTGTTGATGGTGGAATTTATTGTATGCAGAGCAAAGCAGTCCTTGGCATTCATGCTTTTGCGAAGGCGCATGAAGATTGCAAAATGACAAACTGATGGCAGGTTCAAGGCTGAAGTGTGCATCCTTGCAGCAGTGAGTGCAGCTGCTGAAGGCTTGGGAAGCTTATGCTTTCAGAGGACCACTGTGCATTTCACGAATGGTTGGGCAGCATGAGACTGCAGTTAGAATATGTGCATACAGCGCAGCATGTCAGCAGCAGATTAAGCGCACATGTCAGCAGCAGACTAAGCCTGCATGACTTGCAGACCATGCATGCAAGGCAGCAGTCATGGATTTGCTGACTGGCGCTCTGTGACTGCTGTTGTGTCTGTATGCTTTATTCAAGACAGCATTGTAGGCTGCTTACCCGAAGCTGCTACAAGCTGCTGAGCATACTTGGCCATGCCTGAAGCCTCAATGGCATACACCTTACGTGCTCCTGCCTATACCATACAACAGGAGAGCCATCTGTATTGCAGGTAATTGTAACCGTATGTTGTCACAGTCTGGTTGCAAGAAAGTTCGGTGATTTATATCACAACGCAACATGTTTGATGAGCTGGCAAAAGCAAGGTTGGATGCTTGCTTGAGCTGTATACATAGCTGTATACATACACAGGAGCTGAAGTAGCAGGGCGGCTCCTGTGCATGTGCCTTGTGTGTGCTTTGAGTGAAATAGGTGTGCAGCTGTGATTGTATGGGGTATGCCACCTGAGCAGCAAACAAGGAAAGAATTCCACTGCCAGCGCCCACATCCATCACCACTTTGCCTTGGAAGTCCGTAGGGTTCTCCAAGATAGCAGCGTAGTAAGTTCCTGTTCTGATCTGATCTTGTAGCATGTTCTGCTGGTGCATCAGCATGCCATAGTAATGAAAGTACAGCTCTGCACTGCCTATATCTGTCTTTGAGGCAAAGTCATTTTGGTGCTTCTGCGAGACCACACAATCAGCATGTTGTGCGTATTTACTACCAATTGTATAGTGAGCAGTTGCAGTCAAGCTTGGTGGAGATACTGCTGTAATGTACCTTCTCATGTTTTGAGACTGTGGACTCTTGCAGCTTATGAGCAAGTAGCTCACTGTCCTGTGGAGATGCGCAAGTTATCTGATAGACTGCTTCTTTTCCAGCCTGCAGTATACAATCATGCTTGGCCAGCTTGTGCATTGTGACATACTTCAATCTGTGCATTCTGCATATTGTTTGTGTAGATCCAATGCAGCTGCAGGAAAGCAGCATACCTCACACTGGTCGAGGTGGTGTGCTAAGAAGGTGTCTGTAGCCATTTGCCATACCTGCAGATAGCGCGAAGGCAATGTTTGATGCAACAACCAGCACAACAAAATCTTCAAATGTGTTGTGGGAACAGGAAACGACCACAGGATGGAGAGAACAGCTTGCCGTTTCTGAATTGAGACGTCCAGACCCGATAGGGCGTGAAGAGTCTGCTGCGAACAAGGTGAACCTGTTCTCGTCAAGCTCCTTACTAACGGCAAAAGTTGCTGTGCTTGGGGTGGCTGCACCAAACGCATGCTGGTGAGGTGGTCCTAGCCGGTGTTGGTACCTTTTAAGGCACATATGAGTGCTTTAGCCATACCTTGCGGCGCTGCGCTGCTCCCAACAACGCGAGACACGGAACACTTTATTATCACCGGCTTGGAAGCCTGCTGCCGGACCATTACGCTCGACAGCGGCACAAGCTATGCGTTTGCAGCAGCATCTGCCTATGTGCGCATGCAGACGAATGTGACACAGCGTTAAAGCGCAGGCTGGCCAAAACCTTTAATTTGGCTGCTTCGAGCTCTGAAACCAGACAAAGCTCCCTCCTAGAGCACACAGCAGTTTGTGTCAACAGCAGGCGTCAGAACTTCAGCTGCTATTCATCAAATTGTCCGTTGTCTGGCAAGTTGTATGTACTGGAGGCTCTGTTGAGGTCGGACTGCAAACTGCCTTGATCGACTTGATCTGAGCTGGGTCCTAGCGTAGCTGACAGCCAGCGCCACAAGCTCTTATAGACTGATTTGGTCTGATGAGACTTGTAGCTTGCTGCATTGAGCAGCTGAGATGACCGATGGTGAAGAACAAGACAGCTGGGGTTTGGCACTGACGGTGATAATATCAGCAGTGGTGTCATGCGTGCTTACTGTCCTGCGTGCTTACTGTCCTGCGTGCATCACGCCGCACATATGCACAAAGGGAGGCCAAACCTCAGCAAAACGGCAGTATAGCCGCATTACAGACTGCACTTCCAAAACGGGATCCTTACAACGTCGAACCACGTCAAGGGTAACCAAGCATAGGCGAGCTCGTGTAGACTGAGTTTCCTGGATCGCTGCTTGCAACTTACTTGTGACACCAGGAAGCAGTGTGCTGTAGATACCTCTCCTGGGATGACTACTTTATGTCTGTTGCATTTCTTAGCGCACAACGTTCAAAAGACCCCAACAAACAGGTGACTCATCACAGATGCCTAGCAAGCTGCCAACAATCAGCTACACAGAGAACTATTAACCTCCGTCATGCACACCAAGGGACTGCCAAGACAGCATCAAAATGCACTGGTGGCTTGCTCAGTAGGTTGGAGCCTGCATTGTCAGCCAGGATCAGATCATACTCAGCATTGGCTACAATGGCTTCCCTCGAGGCTGCCCTGATAAGCAACTTCCTTGGGCCAAGATGTCATCTTCTGGCAACCCCTTGGAAACTAAGTATGCATTTCTGTTGTCTGACACCAGCATTATGCACTAGCCTATATATGAGTCTACACATGAGTCTCTGTTCTCTCTCATGACAACATGATTGGTGTATGAGATGCAGCCTCACGGTCTTGGGTTGCTCGCAGCTTTTGTTCTGCTTTGACAGTCAGCAATGTCCCTGAGCTGCAGTTGTGTTGCCTCAGATACCCATATGTGTGCCACGCGGAGATGAACGCCATTATGAACAAGAACACAGCTTCTTTATCTGGCGCAGTGAGTCAGATCCTTTACTCATTGCCCTGCACACTGCACAAGATTCTGATGCACAGGCCACCATGTGCGAGCGCTTTATGGTGCTGCAGAGGCTGTATGTGACCATGTTTCCATGCAATGAATGCGCAAAGCTCCTGATACAAGCTGGAATTACAGAGGTGGTCTTCTATGAGGTAAGCATTGCTGTTCTGTTGCCTATTCTGCTGCTCATGGCTTGTCTGTGCATCCCATGTAGGGTCTGTCTGTATCTCACACTCTTATTACTACGTCTGAGTTAATCAACCATTTTGGGCAGCTTGGAAGCAAACATGATCCTTACAGACAAGTTCTGATACAGGACAAGAACACAATGGAACCAACAAGCCCAAAACGCAGTCCTAACCGTCATGCCATCAAGTAAGCACTGCTTATGCAGATAGAGTTTGAAACTGTGAAGCTGTCCCATGTGATACTGTCTGCGCTCATTGTATGATGCATAAGTTAAACATAGCCACTGCAAAACTGAAGACCCTGCAAACTGCAATGTTGTGTTCTGCAAGGGCTGCTGGATTGTCTTGCAAAAGAATGCATATGCACAGGTCTGTCTGTTTGTGCATGCAGGCCAGACCAAGCTTACATGGCCGCTAAGCGGTTGCTGTCAATGGTCGGTGTCAGGATCAGACAGCACCAAATGGCTGCACCTATCACCATCAGTCAGGGCTCCTTTGTGTAGCACATGTTTTGCTATCAGCAGTTGTATGCAGCAGGCAAAAATGAGAATTTTTGGATGGTGTTTTGGTACACAATAGTGGTCATGGCTGTGCCAAAGCATCAGCACAGTATGATTGCAATTTAGTCTGTTGATAAAGCACCATGTGTATGTGCTTGCATGTTTCAGCAATTCATGTGGGCTTGCACCCACATTATGCCTAACTAATTCATGATGCGACCTTGCATTGCTGTTGACACACATCCTTCAGCTGGCGTTTCTTACTTCATTGGCAAGGTGGTCAACGTCTCAGCCTGGACTGCTGACTCAACTTGGTCATCCGCATGTGCAGTTAACACAGACAATACTGCAATAACAAACGTGCATGTGGCCTGAGTTGCATGTGTCACTGCTGCCAAAAGAAAATGGAGGGGATGTGAATACTTTAAAACCTCATTTGCAATGGATCACAGTGTTTAATCTACAAGTGACCCTCCTGAGCCAAACAGCACAACAATGTGCAGAATCAGTACAAGGTGTGGAAGCAGAGTCAGCAGAAATGCCGGAAATCAAACCTTACAGAACATGTAATACATGTCAAGTATGCTTGAATGTCTGATATCGCTGCTGGTACACAAAACTGAAGAGACGTCTGAGCTGTTGTTCACTAAGCCATCAGCCAAAAGTTTAAGCTCAAATTATTAGTCGGGCAAAACTGTCACCTTTCTGTGCAATATAAATCAACTGGCTAATAGCATAGTATGTCATGTAATGCTGTGAGCTTCAAACTGATGACGCAGAACTCCAACTCATCAGGATGTTGTTCAGCGAGCCGGAACAACATGAAAATCACACTTTTCTGAACTGAGTCAGGTAACTCAAACTTGCTACAACATACCCCTCGATGAGCTAATCATTGCGCACAGCATTATATCTTCAGAAATGACATCAGATCATCCAACAGTAGAAAACAGAAAGACTGCTAAAAGCTCCAAGACCAGCTTTGACGGTGACAATTGTACTTACCCCAGGGCTATATTCCCATCACATGTGCAGAGACCGTCTGCTGTGAACTTCATGCTTGAGGTAAAGGTTATGCAAGTCAGAAACCTGCACAACAGTCCCGTAGCAACACTCTGTCAGTTAGCAATGGCACAGCAACTTTGCTTGCTTGTTTGAGCTTGAGACTTGAGCTCAAGCCACTGTACCAGGGCCACAAGATCAGCACAAGAAGCCAGACAAGAGATGCACATAGCATAACTATAGTAACATGCCTTTGATTGATCATGCCAACTGGACATCCCTTGCTTGCACAACAGCTTGGGCAAAAGGTGAAAAAGTTTCAAAAACAATCACACTCACCAATGGGCCCATGGCTATGTCATATGCATCTGAGCTGCAGCCTGGCTTGTACTTGAGAGCCTTGTCCTGCCATCCGCTAGGATCTCTGACAGGGTACTTGTGCACAAATGCTTGTTCCTGCACACATCCAGCAGCATCTTGACACTTACTCATCCCAGTGGACAGAGAGAGACAGCCTGACATGCTGATGCCAATGGAGCTTTCACATCAAACAATCTTGAATGTGCACAGGGCAACCAGCCAGCCAACACTACGTTTCGGCTTAGCAGGACATGGAACTATGATAGTTTCATGTCCTGCTTAGCCGCAAATTTGCACTTTCATCAACTTTCATGTGTTGCTGACTCACAGCTTCCTTTGGCAATGACCTCAGGCGCTGCTTAGTTTCCCTGCTGACTTCACTCCAAGGCAAGTTGGGATTCAAGTCAAAGACCCATCTGCATGCCCAAAGCTTATTATATCTGCCTGAAAATGGTTGTGTAGGTTATTGGTGCATGGTGTTCTAGCAACAGCTCCATACCTGCCAAGCTCATATGACCTGTGCCCGACAAAACACACTTGGCGTTTGGCTGTTCTTGCCTACATGGAATACACAACAGAGTCAGTCTGAGTGTGCATAGCTCTGATGTCAACAGCTTGTAGCTCAATCTGGTTCCAGCAAGCCTGCCTGATGCAAATTCATCCTGAGCCAGGTGGTCAGAGCAGCCCATTCCTTTATGCAAGCATGATCTCTGCCCCGGCCTTTTGTCATCTGCTGCAGACTTGACCTATTGTTGTTCAAAGTACATTCTGCCCTTATTGGTTGGCGAGACAGCTTCTGGGAGTGCCAATATGGCACAGCGCACTGACTCCTGCTGCTAAGAGGTGTGTGGATGTTTTTCATACAGCAATGCCCGCCAGTGGTGCTGCTACTGGCGTCGTTCCTACCAGGCTGCACAGCAAGAAGTGTGTATCTATGACAGATACGGCAGACGCATCACTGCGAGCTCATGCGCAACCAAAAGTCGGTCTTACCACTAGCCTGGAAACATTCAGCGGTTTTGAGGCCTGCAAGTAATTGTCACTGCACCAAGCCACAGCCGCGTGACCAAGAGTGGCGGGACAGCCATAATCTGAGTCTGCAGAGGCAAGCCAGCTATGACGGAAAGCTTTGCAGTCACGAGCGATGCATCTGAATCAACATGTACTTGCCTGGGTGTCTTGAGACCTCAAGCTGGGTCTGAAATGGAGCTGCCTTGCCCCAAGTCGCTCGTTTGAGACTGAGCAAATCAACAGCTCCAAGCACCTCGGGCGACGCCCGGCTGCTGACGTCCTCCGATGGCACCTTGCGCCACTCAACCTGCAAAAACTCCTCACGCTTGGCATACAACGCCAAGCCGTTTGGACAGCTTGATGTGCCAGCTGAGCTGTTTTGAGACCCTGCCAACGGGTGGTGTAGTACGACTTGTACGCGAGAAGCAGCTCAGGCAGCAGAGAACGTGAGAGACGCGTGCTTTCTGGGGGCACAATGCCGAAAAGCGAGAGCGCACAATGAACAGCCAAGCCGTCGAGCTGGTTGGCTTGCAGCACGATGACTACAGGCAGGCAGGATCGCAGGACGAGTCATCAGCTTGAACGGTCAGCGCACCTCTTGATTCTGATAGGTATCGTCAGAATCGTAGCTTTGGGCCTCGATTGCCGTGAGCTCATGCTTTATCACAACGCCAAAGCTTCCGCTGCTGTTATCACTGGTACCACCGACTGATTGCAAGGGTTTGAAGGTTAACATCAGGGAGTGCTCGCCAAAAGCCAGCTGTGAGCGATTCGCCGCAACTGTCAAAAATCTGCAAGAACAGCAGTGGGCTTACGCAGGGCTTGACCGCTTGCTGTCGCGTCTTATGCAAGTGCTAGTGGCCTGCAGACCACGGCACCGCTTGACTTCTAGCTTAACCGCGCTGGTAGATGTAAAGGGGCAAGGGCTGTTTCATTAGCCCTGCAGAGGGCAGAAACTCAGCCAAGTGAGGCACTGAATGTACAGGCACATGTGCCAAACTCTGCAGCGCCTTTTGGCGCGTGCAGTTTCGCTGTGCCTGCCACCGAGCAAGAAAGCTGAAGGGAGATGCAAAGGCAAAGTCAGAGTTTATTCAAAAAGCGTACTTTACACACTGAAGACAGCAAGCCAGTGAAGGGTGGCTAGCCTGCATGCATGTCATATGACAGTGGACAGCTGTCTGGCTGCAGCCAGCGCTGTGATGCGCAGTCAGTATTTGTGAACTGTATCTTTTACAAACAACACGTGAATAATCATGTGTTTGATGCAGGCATATTTCGGCTTGTTTAGTGAAGCTTACAGCGTGCTGCTGCCTGTAGACTGTGCTCGTATATACAGACCGCTAGTCAGTACAACACTAGGGCCCAACCACTGGTGGCGATGAGTAACGTATCTAAAGCTGCTCAAATCTCGAGCATCAGCTTTTAGACCTGCGGTGAGGATTCACACGCTTTCTGCAAAAGCAAATCCGGCTGATTTTGTAATAAGTAGTTTCTAGCTTACGTGGAAAACACGTGTTCGCACGTGCCTCATAGCCATGGCTCGACTGCCCTCATGCACAGGCCAGCATCTGAGGAACAGTGCTCATGACCGTTTCTCTATCGTGCGCCTGGTCGTACGCTACCTTGAAACATAAATTTACGTTCGAATTCTGGACCCAAGGTAAGTCTCGGACTGCATTTCATGCAGGCGTGACACTGCCCGCTTGAAAGCAAATTTCTCTTCCATGCCACCTAAATTCTGGGCTGCTGCCGTGGCCGCATTTGCAGTTGCAGCCACTGGTGCTACACCTCCTTCTGCCATCAAATCACGCCGCAGTCGACTGCCTGCACAGTCAAAGGCTGACGTTGCTTGCAATTGAGAGCCATAGCGCGATCACTGAAGACATATGCCTGTCATTGCAAGGTCCTCCAGAAAATCACTGTACACAGCCACCAAACAGCATTAGCATGCTAATGCGCATCACATCAAAGAACAAGACCTACGCAAGGCTAAGATGCAAGGCTAGAGCTTGAAGCAAGCTGTCATCCATAGGCTGCGCCATGCCCATGTGGCATACACGCACAGACTGCATGATACAAAATGCTCCGTGGCAGGAAAGGGCAAGAACGCAGACCTTCCACAGCTCCTTCATACTGAAGCTGTTCCAGATCAATGATGGGTTCTTCATTTAAGTTGCCAGCAAACAGCAGATCTGGCGGTGAGTCAGCTGAGCAGATGAGGCGCACTCGAGCGTTGTACAGCTCATCAACAAGGGTGATGAAACGACGTGCTTGGTCACGCACCTGTGAGCAGCTGACAGCAAAAATGCGAGACTGAATGCTGTAAGGTCTGACATGCAGGTCCAGGTCAAGCACAGCTATCAAAGATGATCTGCGAGCTTGTTATGGCTTCGTAGGACATGCCATGGTCTTTCCTGGTGCTCTGGAATGCTGTCATGCTGACGCAATGTGCGCTGCACCATGATTCTATTGTAACTGTTTGATTGCAACACCATTTTTTGGATTGCAAACGTTTTGGCAATCATTGGCAATCATGCAAAATTGATGTGTAACGTATTTGCTGACTGCAATGTTTGCACTGAGCACGGAAACTGGTGGATGAGGAGGAAGTGCACACCTTGAGAGACATGGTGGGGATGTCTGTCAAGAAGACAGTGTGGAAGGCTTGTGCTACGGCAATGTAGTCAGCAGCTCCCAGGGTCTGATTGCACAGCTCGCTAAACGTGAATCTGGCAGAGCCACCAACGCACTGCTCCACCTGTCATGCATGCATCACCTACTTGTCCAGTATACCAAACAACAGAAAATGCTCAATCTATATTTGACTGCCCACACGGTAAACCCACGTGCTCAATGTGTAATCGACTGCACACACAGACAACGCACTAGCCAATTAGAAAGTATGTGTGTCTGCTTGAACTTTGCTGCAGACACAGACTGCCACACAACTTGCTGCAACTGAGCCTGTGAGGTCCATTTGGACGTAAAAATTCCAGCGATGTGCACCAAAACCACGTCAACAATCATAACGTGTTGGGGATGTGGCGTGAGTAGGTTACCTGCAAGCGTCGCCCGAACATGACAGTCAGCTGAAGTGGTACAGCAGGAGTTTCAGCTTGTGTTGCTGTGAGTTCCTGCCACCGCTTGTCTAGCGCTGCCTGTGCTGCAGGTCCTTTTGGGAAGAAGTAGTTCTCACTGAATGCGGTTGCCGTGTCTGAAGCCTATGACCACAAGGTACAATTGAGTGTGAGTCCTGCACTCTGCTGCCACGTGCAGCGGCATGTCATTGCCATGCACTGCGCAGACAGAAATGGAGAGGGGTGTTCCTTCTCCGTCAGCATGCGAAAAGAGACTGAGTGCCACAAAGTGGTCAGAATGGAAGATCAACACTGTAGCTTTGTTGCACAATGTGGCCTGCAGCAGGATGCAGCGACCATTACGGCATCACACAGCTTAGCAGAAAGCGGTATGATTACAACTGTGCACTGATACTCACTGCATTGCCTGCATGGCAGTGCTACAGTAAAAGGCTGCATAGGGTAATGTGTACCAGCAGACGCCTGTAGTCTTGCTCAGCAGACAGCTGATAGGGTTGACAAGCTTCCAACAGGTTCTGCACAAAGTGCCCAAACAGATCTTCATGCAGGCCATGACGATTCAGATCCCAAGGAGCACGGTTTGATGTGGCAACAATGATGCAGCCCTCCTCCAGCAGCGCCTCCATCACACCTAAAAAAGCCACCGACAGTCACTGCCTTTTGCATGCACAACACTGTATGTTATTAATGAAAAAGAAGAGAAGGAAAATGGAAATTGCATCACGCACCATAAACAAGGCACTGCATGCAATGGCAGTAGGACACCCTTCCAACTCCCATGCATCAGCTTCTTGGCATGAAAAGTCTTAATGGAATGCGTGTCACCAGCGCATGTTCATTTATTCATTTATTAAGCACGTGTCTTCCCTAGGGTCAGCTATGTACAGTCCTGGGTAGCTCCCGGTATGAGTTCCTACTTTGGCAGCCGGCGTACCAGCAACCAAATGAGCTAATGTGGCCAGATGAAACTGGACAAGACTTTTACAACCCTGGCAACTATGGCCAGCACATGTGCAAGACTGCTACAAGCCTATCAGTGACCTTGTCGTGCTGCATGTGCTTTGCTATGACACTGGCATTGCACTACAGAATGCAGCAGTGATTGCCAGGAACTAGATCTTGAAGGGCAGACACTGTGTACAAACGCTAATGATGCCAATCTTAAAGGCAGACATGATGACAGCAGCTATGATGATTTGCCTGTCGCATGATCAGCTGGGTCAGTGTGAAATAGTCTTTTCTTGTCTACAGAGACTTTGAATGCCACTAACACAGGCCACATGTTTTTCCAGTTGTGGACACATGCAACAAGTCGCCATCAGCAAGAAGCATAAGTGCAGGAGATCCATAGCTGACTGTGCGGCTGCACAACATAGGGAAATTAACCTTTGAGAGCAACTGCTGCAAAGGGGTCTGTGACCTGCATCTCATCAAAGCACAAGACAGCTGCGCTTCTATGGCTTGGCATGTCCCACCCCAAGCTAACATCTCCATCCTTGCCTCTGATCAGGCTTTGGGCTGCAGCCCTGTCAGGAGACAACACTGTCAGGTTTGGCAAACAAACACGCAAGGAGGATGTGTGTGAAGCAAATTAACACTGGCATAGGTTGTGACGCTGGAATGCCAGACTGTGCTGGCTAGCAGCCTTTGTGTTGTCTGCTTTCACTTTGCACGTACAGCCACTATAGCAAGGACAAGCAGCAGCCACTTCAGCTGGCAATGTCAGCATGGACATCAAGCGGAATCACAATGTTGGATGCCATGCTTTGCATCAACCTAGCTTTGACTCATGTGAAACAACACCTGAGGATGACAGCATTGGACTTGGCCAACAGCTCAGAGTTCTGAGCAGGTGACCGCTTCATGCGTTGCCGCCCTAGAGTCCTGATAGCTATCCTTGCCATCTTTGCCAGCTTCTGGTGCTGTGCATACGGATCCTGCAGCAGCCAGCCTTGATGCTCTCCTAGTCTCAGGTAAGCATGCAGCTTGTTATGTCAAGAGCATGTGAGTTGTTATGCATGTATTGATGATGCACTACACCAGATTTGGTCGCACTTTGTGCTGCTGTGTACCTCACCTGCTGTAATAGCCACACAGCAGACTCACAAACATGTATCGCTATGCATAGTCAGCTAGTTGCCATTGAGCAGCTTCCAAGTGGCAGTCTTAAGGACACCTGGCACACTTGTTCAAACAAGTCATTGTTTGGCTTGTGCACAAGCTGAATATGACTTGCAAATGCATAGTATCTCGTAAAGGAAGGTGACAGCACCTCCAGCTCTGCTAGCTTCTGTGCAAGACGGGCCTTGTCCTTGTTCTCATCCTTGAGCTGTTCCAGTGCAACTTGTTGGGTGTATGCCTCCATCTTGTTAGCATTCTGTTGACGTCGCTCCTGCTCCAGCTTATGCAGCCTAGTATGCAGCTGCAGACTGAGCCTCAGACCATCATGCTTTGTGGTCATGGACTAGACATCGAAAATTAGACTTGTGGAAAGACTCAAGTGTCTTGCAATGCAATATGAAAGGGAATAGCAAGACAACAGTATGATGAATGATGGCTAGCTCTTTGCAACAATTTTATCATTGCCTTCTTGGCATCCATGTCAGTAGTGTCTCCATCGCGTTTTTGTACATGGCGGGTTGTGATGAGAGCTGGAAGATTCACCTCAAGCATGGCAGCGTTGAAGTGCATTCTGCGCTTATTGGGCACTAAGTCATGCTCTGTGATCACATTGTAAAACATGTCCATGAGCAATGACTTGCCACTGCCGACACTGCCATAGAGATACAAGCCTGTCACCAACACAGATCTGTGTCAGTTACTTATTACGCACTGTGGCTGTCGCAAATGAATACCTTGTAATTGACATCAAATAAGGGCCACTGCCAGATGCGCTCACCCCAATCATGTTTGCAACATGCTTTCCATTAAATTCCACAGGTACCTTGATCCAACACAAGAACATCGATACAAAGGTACTACCAGCCGACCTTTAGGGGCAGCGGGTGCCTCAGGTGGGGTCCCAAGGATCTCTTGCACCTTGCCTTCTCGAGCCCTTGCTGTCATCAAGGCAACTTCCTGAGGGCTGCTCTCTTCTATCTGCTGTGGCTGAATTCGTTTCATCATGTCATGCCAAAGGCCTGTCCTTTGTGCATCTTGCTGCTTCGTTTGAACAAGAGCCTGAGCCTCTTGTCTTCTCAGCTCAGCTCGGAGGCGAGCTGCCTCAGCCTGCAGCTCAACACTAGCATTTTGGGTTTGCTTGCTGTGTTTCAACAGCCGGCGATACAGCTGGCTGTACAGCTGGTTATTGTAAGGCTGTTCTTCCAGTACAATTCAAGTTATCACAAACATTACCAGATATTTAAGTGACTCTTGCTGAAAATCTTCAACCTCTGTGCTGTAAGCTGACAATTGGTCACATAGCTGGCTGAGCTGCTGAACACAAGCTTGCTGTTGTGCATCAGGCCTCAATCTCTGTGTGTTTACAAACGCCTGGTACCGCTGCAGCAGTAAGCCTGCACAACTCTGGCTGACTTGAGGGGCTGACAGTTGAGTGTCAAGACAGTGATACAGCTTCAGATTGACTTCAGATTAGCATAAACTGCAAGATCTGAGGCAAGTGGCTCTTATGGCTGCATGAGGCTATGTTCAGACCTGTGCTTTTGCTGCTCTCTGCAGGTCTAGTGGTTGGCTGCACACAGACGTCAGCAAAGGTTCTGCAATATGAGTGGGCCTGCGTACTTCGGATGGAGGGGAAAGCAGCCCTTTTACGCAGAAGCTTGTACAGCATGATCTGGCTGCGCTGCTTTATCAATCTTCAAGTGATCATAACTGAACCAAGCTATTCCGAAGCTACCAAAGCGGGCGCGCAGCAGCCTCGATGCAGCTGTCTACAGCACAGCATCAGAGTGTCTATCTGTTTTCCGCACGGACAATGGAGAAACTTAGATTGCCATGCGATGCTGGACAGCGACATTGTCCATGCTTGTGGTCTACATTGACTCGCTGCACAATTGTTGGCAACGCTGTCCCTAGGGCTGCCGGCATCCCCAACGTGCATGAGTCATTGGACTCCATCTGAGTCTGGCACCGACTTTGCCCTATGATGCTAACGTAGCCTTTCAGCAGAATTCTAGCAGCAGCAAACATATCGCTATTAGTATACTGATCCTAGTACGGGTGACGGGCTGGGACTTCACGGCCTCTGACACAACCTCCGGCACGACATCCCGTGATCTCGCAGGCAAGTATCCTATTCAATCTATTCGGCGTCCGCACAATTGTGCTCATTATGCCCTGCCATCCTGGAATGCAAGTTGTGCAGAAATACCGGTGAAATCGATTGGCTTGAATGCGCAGTTTACAAGCAGCGTAAACTGGCGTCAAGCCTACAGGAAGCTGCAGCAGAGGTTCGACCTGTTCAATTTGACTCCTAGTTCAGCTTTGGCAACAATACTGTGCGCCTGGCAGCTGATACTTACCCCTGCAGCAACCTGCAAGAGCAAAATCTGCGTGCCATGAAATGCTCTATAGGCTTGCTGAACTTAAGTCTGAGGCAGGTACAGTGCCGTATGAAAGTTCTCCCTTCATGCAGTCAGCTAACAGCAAGACATAAATGGAAACAAAAATTTGGAGAGAGATGCTAGTAACCATGGCACACTGGTCATGTCCTGCACACTCAGCTCCCAGCCAACAAGGTTCCTCCTGTTCCTCGCAGTTGCAATGAACTAGGCCAGAGCATGCCTTTCAAGTCACAGGAACCTTTGCTACTGGCAGCATGAACAGATAAGCTGCAGTAGATCCTGCTCAGCTTGGCGTCAGAACCAGAATGGCCTTTAATGGGGGAGCACCATTTGGTCAACCAGGGCAACCTGCATTCGGACAGCCTTCCCAGCAAGCACAGCCATCAAATGTCTTTGGAGCAGCAAATGGCTCAACCAGTCCACAAAACGGCAAGATCACCTTTGGAGCTCGTGCAGCAGCCAAGCAACCAACTGCTGCAAGCGATGCTCCTGCTCAGCCTGCTGCTGGCTTTCAAACTGCTGCTGGATTTGGACAGCACAGCTTCAGCAGCCCGAATGGCAGTGCCAGCAATGCCTTTGGACAGAGCAGCAGCACACAAAGCAGTGCACCCTTCACTGGTGGCACTGCTGCCAGCCCTAGTCCTGCCCGAGGCGGATTTGGAGCTGTTCAAGGCACTGGAGCTGTGTTTGGCGGCATGCAGCAGGCCAGTTTCACACAAAGCAGTGATCCATTTGGTGCTGGTCCCAGGCTTGCCACTGGTGGTTTTGGATCTGTCAAAGCCTTAGAAGGTCCATTTGCTGGTGGACAGCAGAGCAGCAACACACCAAGCAGTGCGCCATTTGCCTCTGGCTTGGGTACTGCTGGCTTTGGTGCAGCTGGTGGCGGTTTTGGTGCTGTTCAAAGCACACAAGGCGCCTTTGGTGGGAGTCTGCAGGTTGGGCAAGGCTTCGGCGCCTTTGGAGGCGCAGGTGCATCAAATGCTTCTGCTGCTTCCACCGTAGTAAAGGGACAAAGCCCCTTTGCAAGATTGGGTGGCAGAGATCCACAGCCTTCCGATCAGAACCAGCCTGCTTCAAATGGCATACAACCAAAGCCTTTGGATACCATTGCACAGCCAGTTCAGACACCAGCAATAGGTTCAGCCAACCAGAAACTCCCAGCAGCTGGTGGATTTGGCAGCCAACATTCAGCGCCTGCCTTTGGCTTAGGCGCAAGTCCAGCATCAGGCACAAACCCTTTTGTTGCACCAGCAGATGCATCCACAATCAAGCCTGGAGACTTTGGACGTGCTGCCAAAAGAAAGCAACAAGAGCCTGCTCAGCAGCAGGACCAGCAGCAGCAGCCTCAAGCTGATGCACAGATGCAACCAAGGCCGGCTGCTTTGCGCCAGCAGCAAGCAAGACAGAGGCCTAAGACTCCACAAACAGGCGTCAGCACTGAGCTTGCTGATCCTGCTGCCCTTGCTGCAAGAAGTGCACGCTTTGGCCAAGCTCAGCAGCAGCAGTCTCCCAGGCCCTTTGGGCAAAGTCAGCAGCAGTCTCCGGGCGTGTTTGGAAGACTGAGCGGCACTTCACTACAGGCGCGCCCCCAAGGCAACCAACAGGAAGAGGCTGATGGCAACGAAAGTCTGCAAGACGCTGATGGTAATGATTTCCTGGCATGCCCTGCTCAACCCAGGCTTCTGCATGTTTGTCTGTCTACTACCAATCTGTCTGTTTGTCTGGCTGTCTGTCTTGTTGCTTAGTGATCTATCTGTATCTCTGTCATTTGGTTTCTGTGTCTACCTGTCCATTGTCTGTGTAGCTGACAGAAGAGTGAGCAAGAAAAAGCTGGCCCTGGATGAAGCAGCAGCAGGCTACAGAGGGCAAGCCAGTCTTCCATGTGTAAGTGGCGCTCATACCTAGGTTGTGTACTGTGCAGGCAGTGAACAAGAAGTTCAGCAGCCTGACAGGCAGATGGGTAGCTCCAGCCGGGCTATGCCTGTCACAGCAGCTCAGCCCATTGCAGATAGTTTGGAGAATGGCGCAGCTCCCACTGATGAAAGTATGTCTTGCCTCACTTGTACAGAGTCCTTGCTGCCTTTTGCTGCCATTTGCATTTTATGTGCCTAGAAAGTATAGCAACCGCACCAAGCATTTGTTGCTGCAATCTGTTTAGCATACATACATGATGTAGCGGCAACACCTGCAGGCCAATCTGTTGATCCAGCACGCCATCATGTGTTGTTACACAGTCAGGAAGATGTGCTACAGTTGTGAGTTTGAATCCAATGGGTGCAACTTGCAGTGGAGCCCAATGTATCGGTTGAGGGTTTCTGTACTGGCATGTGTCCTGACTATCAGCTGCGGTCACGGACCCAGCATGCCAATGAGAATTCATTGGAAGTGGTGGACCCACTGGGCAAAGGCAGGACCATTGACCAGCTGGCCACAAAGAAATTTGAACGCAACGTGAGTATCAGCAGATCTGTATGCTTGTCTGCCTTACATACCCCCACCGCTGTCTGGTAAATCTATGCTGTGATTAGGCTTAATTATGCTGTGTAGTGACCAATGTGAAAGTGCTTGCTATCTGCCGGCAGCTGCTAGCAGCATAAGTTCAGCGTAGCTGTATTACTTGCATCAAAGCCTCTGATGTTGATAGTGACAACATGCAGGTCAACATGGAGGAGAATGCGGCTCTGCCCAACATGTTCAGGACTCTGCCTGCCCTTAAAGCCACAGAGCGGCACCTCATGGATTATCTGGATAGTGATGATCCACTGCTTGGCTTGGGTCGTGTGTCCATGTACCTGTGGGACCGGCAGCGCAGCATACGGCAGGACATGGCTTGGCAGAGAATGGAGGTAGCATCCCTCGCACAATGTTCAACTGTTGCCTAGCTGGCTGTCTGCCCAGCGCAGCTTGTTGCAGGCCACATGCACATCTTGCTGGCCAGCACGATGGCAACAGCTACACCATGTTCACAACCAATTGGAGCAGACTCTGATTCTGCAGTTGAATGTGCAGAAGCTGCTCGCCTCAAATGCGGCGTGCATGTGGTACCGGTCAAGTGTGCATCATATTTTGACATGGGGCCAGCTCATCAATCAATCATTACCAAATGCTGTGTTAGGCTTGCGCTAATTCATGGCACTGTGCCAACCAATGGTCTGATGTATACAATGCGTGCTATTTGCAGTTTCTGTGCCTTCAGGGTGTGGACGTAATGAAGATGTATGAAGAGCATGCCATGACTGCCATCTACATGGATGCTGAGATGAGTCATCACGGGGACCCAGGCAGTGGGGACAACACAGAGTCGTACCATCCTGGCTTGGTCATTGAGCAGCTCAACAAGGTGCTCTGTCTTAAGCCAATTCTAGGACTCACAGGTTGTGTGCACGCATGAATGAATGAATGAATGAATGAATGAATGCAAATGTATCAAGGCTGTCGCTGCGAGCTCTGCACTTACTGGTACACCTGCACAGTTGCTTTACCTGCTGCTCCCTTTCAGCAGAGCCAAATGCTTGGGACGGACATGATGCTGATTGTCACCTGCATTGGATTGCCTGTCTTTTGGGCATCAATGTACCAACACATCCTTTGTACTTTCAGCTGGGTTGGTGCTACACATTCCATTGCCTAACAAAGTTGCATAATTGATCTTTATTGACCAATGGGAGTTCCAAGTACGCAGCTCTTGTTGCTTGCAGACGCTCATCTCCTTGACCGCTATGTATGAGACAGCTCTGGTTCAAGGCCAGCCTGCACCCAATGCAGCAGAGTTCAATACCTACGCCTTCATCATGCTGTTGGTGGGCACACGCCAGAAAGACGCCCTTGCAGCCTTCTTTCAGGTGAACTATTGCTACATGTTTTTTTGGATTTTAAGTGCAGCATGCGCTGCTGATATAGCTGGCTTTGCAATAGTATTTGAGCAGCTTTGACAATGGGATGTGTCCAGCACACAGTGCAGGCTTTAGTGCACCCGACAGGTCTCACAGTACTTATGCTTAGCTTGTTGCTGCTTACTGTTGTCTGCTTTGTGTTGGCTCCTTTGCATTGCGCATATACATCTCTGAGTTCAGAAAGCAGTTGCAAATGACACTTCCAAATCTTTTGATTTTGCACGATCCTGCTCCAAGCTACAGTTGCAGTGTACAGTTTCTGTTTCGTCCTGCATACTTGAGCAGGTGCTTGCAACTTGTCCTTCACGATTGATGGGTTTGCAGAGGCACATCTTACCCTACAACCCCAGCCCATATGTGGCTTTAGCCCTACGCCTGCATCGGCTTGTGGCCAATGATGTGAACCCATGGGCTTTCTTCAAACTGGTAGACAAGGCTTCTTATCGACTGGGCCTGTGGCTCCAGTTCCTCTTCCCTAAGATACGCTACCTCTATCTCACACGCCTAGTCAGCGCGGCAGGTAGCCTCTTCTTCTAGTGGCTTTCCTTTGGTGCGCTGTGCACCGTGACAACAGTGTGAGCTCTGTTGACGCAAGCTTGCTGATTGTCAACATCAGCAGACTTTGGCACTGAGTACTACAAAGGCTTCCATCTTGTGCTGTAAGACACTGAACAAGCAATGGTATCTGTTGCAGGACCCAGACAAAACCCTGAAACACGGCCAGTGGCAGAGCTCACTCATGCTATGTGGTTTGACAGTGAGGAGGAGACGCTGGCGTTCCTGTTGAAAGCCTCTCTCCAGCCAGAGCAGAGCAGCACCGGTGCTTGGCAGCTGGTCATGCATAGGTCACTCAGAGTAGACCCTCAAGCAGCAAGCTTCCGTCAACGCTCTGCACGTCTGTGCAGCCTGCAGCTCCCTCGTAGGTCTCAGAATGTGCATGACCAGGCAGAATCTGCTGCAGCAGATGTCCACGCGCTTGTCAGCAGCTCTACAGCAATGCTGCATTCCAGGCAGTCCTCCTTACAAGCAAGATCCAGCCAGCTGCCTAGCTTGCACCAGACTCAATCACAGTGGCCTGCGGTACCTCAGACACCATCAGCATCAACAAGTCAGGTATTCAGCCTTTACACTTGGTCATGCTTCATGTCCAGGCAGGCAACATTTGGAAAAAGCATTACATGGTTTTGATTGGTCATGTAACATAATACATGAAATGTTGTCATCCTGACCTAGACCACCTCTGCAAGGTATTTCACCCCATGCACCAAAGACTGTTTCCAACGCCATGCACATCAGACAGTGATGTCATCGTTGTATATCCAGAAGAAGGTGCTTATGTGCAAAATGTCGGATGTACCTGTTGATTGCTGCAGATGCCCTCATCCCCTGCATTCACCTGGCCAGATGCCCAGACCCCAGCCCCAGCGCCTGCTTTTGGTGGTGTCTCTTGGGGAAGCCCATCCAATTCCCAGCCTGCTTGCCAGCAGCCACATGCATCAGCAGCAGACCCTTCCTCTGTCCAGAAGCCACCTCAAGCTCCTCAGGCCCTGCAGCAGCAGCAGCAGCAGGTGGAACAAATGCGCCAGGATCAGCAGCGTCTGGAACAACAGCGTCTGGAACATGAGCAGCAGGAACATCAGCGACGGCAGGCTGAGAGGCAAAGGCTTGAGCAGGAGCGACTGCAACGGCAACAACAGCAGCAGCAGCAGCAGCAGCAAGCTCAGCAGCAGAGGTACATGAGTGACTGCTTGTGGCAATCTCATGCACGGCCATCCTCCTGTTTGTGTCATCTGGGGCAGAACGCAGAGCCATGCATGCCTTGCATGTGACCCATGCACATTTCTATAGATGCCATAAGCAGTCAATTGTCACTGTAAGTGCATGCTGAGCAGCTGGTTGCCGGTTAGTTACATGCTATCATGACCACACCTACTGCGGAGGGTGCTGCTGTAATCCTGTCATATTGCTCTAGCAAAAGAAAGACCAGACCAAAGACAGAGTCTTTGTCACTTGTGTGCACGGTGTATTCAGGGAGGCTGAGCAGAGAGCTCAAGCTGAGCGTGCTCGTCATCAGCAGCAGCAGCAGCAGGCTGAGGCGCAAGCCCAGTGGCAGCAACGCCAGGCTGAAGAGCAACGACAGCAGCAGGAGCAGCAACGGCAGCAGCAGCTACAAAAGCAGCAGCAGCTGCAGCGCCAAAAGCAGCTGCAGCAAGCTGAGGCGCAGGAGAAGAAGAGGCTTGAGCAGCAGCATCAGAGGGAGATAGCTCTGGTGTGCGCATGTTCCCATCGATTCTGCATCCCTCTGCTTCTTATGCAGCACCTCTGTCCCTCTTGTGCTGCACAAGAGCGTCAGCACATGATGTACTTCTGATTGATCCAGCACTTGCATGGTTGAGTATGTCCTGCATTGAAAACTTGACACTCTTTCTTGCCGTCAAGGCTTGCACTGTCAGTCAATGCAGATTGCAGTGTGCTGTGTGCTGTGTGCAGGAGACAAAAGCAAGGAGCTTCCATCATGGTCAATTGCAAAGGCAGGCTCTTCATTTGTGGCGGCAGTTGACTGTGCAGCGCAGAGCACAATATGGTCAACAGGTGATCCTGTCCAAGCTGGCGTCTAGCTTCTCCAGCTTGAGGTCTGGACCAGCATTCTTTGACCAGGCAAGGCAACACCTGATGTGATGCGCCTAAGGCTGTTAGAAGTTGTCATGCGTCTTCTGCATTTGTTTGCTGTCAATAACAACAGCATTGACTGCACTTTGCAAAGGCACTCATGCACTGGTCGCCAAAGAACTGGTGACCTAGCTGAATGCACTGAAGCATACAGCAATACACTCAAACCATTCTGTTGCAGCTTAAAAATGCACAACTGGCATCTGCCTTTGCTGATATTGTCTGTACCTTGACAGGTTGTGTGCCGTCAAACCGGCAATGCTGCTCAGCGGCCCCTTTATGGACACGTACAGTCACGTGGGGGCAGCCTCCAGGAGGCCCTGCCCCTGCCAGCCCTCGTAGCTCCTGCCCTGGCTGCAGCAAATGCTGAGCAGACCTACCTGAGGTGGAAGGCTGTCATACATTACATGCCCAGCAGTAGTGCTGCTGCTGCGCAAGGGCCCGACTTTGCTGCTGCCAAGTGGTTTCGAAACCAAATGGCATACAGAGCTGGTGCAGCTCATGTTGGCAATGACCAAGGTGCTCACGCAACCTTATGCTGCAAGTGCCTGCTTGAACCATCGGACGCAGAGCGGCCTGATAGCGTTCAAGAAACAAGTAATTGATGTGTTTAGCATGAGTGCTGCTGTGCTGTTGTCTGCATGCCAAACTCACAGGAGAATACATGGGTCTACAACAAACACGCCTGTAGGTCTCCGTCCAAGGCTGCAAAGGACAACATGTCGTGTGCAAGCTTTCAGCTTCCAAACTTGCCTGTGACAATGTCTGGTTCAATGTTTCTGATCTCAACATGTAGCTAGAAGTTTAGCTGTTGTCATGTGCATGCAGACACCCTCCTGAGTGTGGCTTTCACAGACCTTCTGAGCAGCTCAGTGTCCCAACACAAGCCTGTCAGTGGCATCTTCACCTCAGTCTGTGATGCCAGCCGGCTGGCCACAGCCCAGCTCAACAGACACTCAGATGCAGAACGGCTGCAACACACCATGGCTGGTGCATCTGTGCTGATTTTGTTACTCACCAGGGCTGACAGCCCAGCACGAACTGAAGCCTGCCTGGAGAGCTTGCTTGCTTCTTCACCTCCACTGTCAAAGGTGCCATTGCTGGTGTTGACCACTGCGTCAGATCTACACCAAGGGGTGCAGCAATGGATGACAACTTTGCCAGGTCAGGCTATAGCATTCATGCTGATCTTGATTGCATAGGCAGTTGACAGTAATGGCAGACTTACGCAACATTGCTATGCAGCTTGCACTGACCATCCTTTGACAGTCACTTTTGCAATCGAATGCCATGTTTGTATTCATCTGCATGACTGCTGCATGCCACCCAGACTGAAGGACCAGAAGCTGCCTGATTGCATGCCTACATGACTCTAATCTGGACGCTGTATTTGCAAAGAAGGTGTGACGTGGATCGCATGTGTGCAGGCAAGCTTGGGGAGGTCTGGCAGCGTGTAGGCCAGCTGCAGACTGTGTGTTTGGCAAAGGCTGCATCCAGCCAGAAAGCAAGCAAACCTGGAGCCTTGTCCAGGGCTGCTTTGCGTGAGAGTCTGAAGTGGGCTGCAGCTCACACCCCTATGCAGCCTTCTGTCCGGGTAATGATTTGAAGGCTACCAGTCTCAGTCTACTCAACATGGCTGATGGTGCAAGTAAAGTCAAGCGCAGAGTAACCCGTATTCAACAGACATTATTTGCTGCCATAGCACTTTGGAAAGCGTTTTGGAATGTAGCTCACAGTAGCTGCCACTGTCGCATGTTCTATGCTTGCTAATGCGCAGCCACCTCATCAATGCTTCTGCATCTTGGCCTGCTATGGCACTGCTGATGCAATTGCAGTCTCAGCTTTGGCAAGGCTGAGTCTTGGTCAGTGTGTTCTACAGGCCGTGCCATTGGAGCAGCTTCTGTCAAAAGAGCTAGAGCAGCAACTGGAGCCCCTCATGTCATCCCCTCACCTCATGCCGCAGGCTTGGATCAGCGTCTTCAACCAGATGCTGCACCAAGTGTGGCAGCAGATAAAGTGAGTCTTCCACAGTCTCTTGAGTGTTGCTCAGCAGCAAGCACCCTCTATGCAACTGCCGGTTCTCCAAACGCAAGTCTGCATTGTGCTTTCTGGCTCCCATGCTATGCTGCTGATGCATGACTATGTACATGCTGGATGGTCTTTCCAGGCTGCTGCTTCGCTCCTGCAGAGTCTGCAGTCTTGCCTGAGCAGGAACTCTGGTCTGATCATGGGGCTAGCGACATGCAAAAGCTTGCCTGTTTTCTATTTCCTTCCTCACTAAACGTAAATGCGGTTTGTCACAGTGAGGCAGCAGCCACAGCTGAAGGTGTTGGTGGATGGCCACCGCCAGAGATGGCTGCCATTGATGCCACCTTGCAGCAGCACTGGTGGACAGCACCTGTGCTGGCACGCTTTGAGGGAGCTATCTCCTCCCTGTGCTTGCCTGGCATGTCAGCTTCTCTTGGAGCTTCCCCTCACCAAGGTATATCAGCAAGGCTCATTCTGCAAGCATGTCCATTGTCCATTGTCCATGCACGTGCACGTGTGCTGATGAAGTCTCTTGTTTTACATCTCAGACTAAGATGAGTGCATGCAGCAAGTAAGCCTGCTGACGCCAGCATTTTGGCACAACTAATCAGACAACACTGTGGTGCTGCTACATGCTGCATGTTGCATCAAGCAACATGATTACAGATCTGCAATCAAAGAGTGTGTCACATGTTTGTCCCATCAAGATCTATGTCATCAGCTGATCTTGTTGTTTGCAGCTGTACCCATATATGTTCAGCACTACCTGGGCATACCCGCGTCAGGGACTTCTTGGCAGCAAACATTGGCAGCTGCAATGCACAGCCGCATCAGGGCAGTACAATTGCAGTCACTGCTGCCTGCAGTAGTTCCAGCCAGACACAGCTCTCCTCCCTTGCTGCCCTCAGTGCATCCTTCATGCAGACTTGCGTCCAATTCTGGTCTTTCCACAGATGCTAGCCTGGTCACAGGGACCTCGACAACTGGCAGCTTTGCATTGAATGCACAGTCAGCTTTGTATGATAGAGGACCCACACATGTGTTTGAGCAGAGCCTAGGCAATGCTTTGCCAACTACTCAGGGCCAGTCATCAGCTGCAGCAGGGAATATTGCCTCTATGTCTCCTGGAAGTGCCATGCCAAACCAAAGCAGAGAACCTGAGAGTGTTTGCCAGACTGCATCTTATGCTGATGTGTTGAAGACTATTGGGGCAGCAAAGATTAGCAAAAGGAAGGTGGCAGAAGCAGAGCATGCTTTGCAGGAACCTCAATTACCTGTCAAGCGTCATCAAAATGGTTCTGATCAGTCTCTGTCTAGTTTGCAGGAACAGACTAAGCAATTGCAGCACTTGATAGCACAAAGCAAAGCAAAGAAATGATGCATAAATATTTTGCTGATGTTTTGGTGTACCATTGGCATATTTTGCTGACCTGCATTGCTATTGGAAAAGCATCCTGCTATTTTTGACTCTGGAACATTTCCAGTCTAGATTACTGGTCCGTGAATTCATAAATGATCTTTGAGTGCGCCAATTAAATTTGACACCAGGCAAACATCATGACTCCTGGCCTGTGTATCATTGAACCTTACCAAACTGGTTCAATGCCTTGTCTCTTCGTCTGCTCAGCATTCCGGTCAACTTTCCCCTGCTGTTGTCTTGCTCCAAAAGCAGAGCACTAAATCCCGAATGTGAGAAATCACTGGGGTTTTGCACCCGGGGTTCAAGCAAAAGTCGGTTGTTGTGGCAGTACCTGGAAGTACCTGTCAGCAGTGCGCGTGAAAGACGACGACAGCAAAACCAATTTGGGTTCCGTAACAATGGGTCGCAAGTCGCACGGTAGAGGAGGAGGTCGTGCCTCCAGGGGAGGCCGAAAGGGAACTCCCTGGTCTGGTGCACCAGTGGGTGGTCGAAGAACCCGTGCAGAATATGCTGGTGTCAACAGATATGCACAGGTCAACACTTGTGTTGTGTCAGTAGCAATGTTGCACAAGTTTATGGCTGCTGTTTCGCATTTATGCCTGACTCCTTTTCGTGTTTTCAGCAGTGCGATCGTATCAAGCACGCTTGCCGCATGTCCTCGTACAGCAGCTATCAAGCAGAACCACTTTCGTTTATGCCGTTGGTGTCTATACACGCTATGCGTTCCAGAAGTCATTGCCCTTGCTTGCTTCTTCATTTGAGTACTGCTCCTGCAGGGAGAAAGTGAAGATGCACCCTTGCACATCGGTGGTCTGAGAATCCACTGTGAGGGCGACAGCGTTTTTGAAATAGCAGGCAATCGACGCCAACAGGCAAGCAATGAGTTTGATTACGCTGAACAGTGTGCACACTGCTTTTGCATTTGCCTCAGGTTGTCCTTGACTGCAGGGCAAGAGAACAGCCTATACTGCGCCGCAGCAATTATCGTCAGAAGATGATAGCCTTGACGGTGAAGACAGCAGTGATTCTGATGACATTCAAGAGGACTATCTTGCGAATTTGCAAGGCAGCAGTGACGTCATGAATTCAGATGACCTTCAGGTCTGTGTGCGTGTGGTGTACCAATGTGACTGCTCGTTTGCATGTGTGCAAGCACACGTGCACAGTCTGGCATTATAATTTGAACTTTACAGACTGTTTGTATGTTGCAGGAAATTGAATGGCTCAAGCAGTTCGCTGCAGCAAAGGTTGGGCAGCAGACTGCAATTGACAGCATGCAGGAAGCAGCGCAAGGTATGCTTTGTGCTATTGCTTGATAGCATTCCCTCTCACTCGCTTACTTAAGAAGCATGCTTTTCCTGTCACAGCATGCACAGCACACATTTTATGTGCAGCAGTGCTGCCTGTTGAAGTCAAGCTAACCTCTGAAGCTGATTATAAGGATTGACCTTATTGGTGTTGCTCATGCAGGCTTTGCAGACGCACTGGAAGAGTGCAGTACAAGCAGTGAAGATGACTCAGAGTCATACAGAGAGACAGGATCTTCAGACAATGAGTCTGACGTCAGCATAGATGACATCATCACAGACCTGGGGGGTGGCCTTTCCTTGCTGGAGAAGTATCCTGTCCTGCTCAATGAAGCACCTCCTGGTAGCAATGCACGAGGTGCAGTCTTGACCATACCTATTCTGCAAGCGCATCTCCCATGTGCTGCACATGTCCCATCGTTTGCCAAGATGTTCACAATTTGCAGCAATGTCCGAAACAGTTAGTTGGTGTGAGTACGTCATCTCATCAGAGATGATGCTGGCAGCATTGCAGGAACGTTGCACTCCAGATGCGCAGATGTGCAATTATCATTATCATAATATGATATTTCGTGCACGGTACGACATGTAGCAGGCATTATTGGCCAAGTCTGCATCTAGGCCTTTGCCATGCTCAGCAGCACATGCTGTGTCATGGACAGCTCCTGCATATACCAGGCAATACTGCTTTCTCATAGGCGCCTCATCTAAGCCTCCCAAAACGCGGCGAGGAAGCGCAGTCCGGGGTGCGAGCAATGGCAAGCTGCTTCCTGGGGAGAAGAAGCGCCTCAAGAAGGAAAAGATGAACGCCAAAAGGGCTGCTCGATCTGCCTCACACGGCTTGGACCTGGAGTCTGTCAATGCAGAGCTTGTACAGTTTGTTGCAGCTGATGGTGATATGAAGGTGTGCTCGACTGAATAAAACATCATTGCAACATATTTGGCAGCCAGTGCACACGGATCAACGCCAAGAGGCCATCACAGTGATTGCCAAGCAGACATGACTGTCCTGTATCCACAGCAGTACTGTCAGTGCTAGGCTGCGTCTGTTTTCTGTGACAGCGTGCTGCTTTTCTTGTGTCATGCGTCATATTTTGCTGCATTTCTGCAGGGATTTCCTCCCATGAACAAGTATGGCCTACAGACAGTGATGAAGCTGGCCTCCTGTTACGGTCTCAAATCTAGTGCACAAGGCTCGGGCAAGAAGCAGTTTGTTGTGGTGAGCCATCTCTGTGCTCTGGCTTAGTGCTAGGACACTGTATCTCTGCTTTTCACTTTTCTGTTGCAAGGCAAAACACAGAGCAGCAGGGACTTACAGGATTTGGGACTGAGTTCAAATGTACAGTGCTGTCAGCAGCAGTTCAATTCTATGCCCAACAACAGCCTGTTGCACAAAGGGAGGACTGGCGCTGCACCTCTTATGGGTTTGTGGCATGAACACAAAAACAACAGACTGGCTGCATCAGACTGTCTGGGCCACCAGCGGAATGTGTAAAGCAATCTTGATCATTCCTTCCCTGTGGTGATGGCTGTGCTTGCTACAGTCAGGTTGTTGCCGTGCTAGTGTGAGTGTGCAGTCCTGGAGCTTCATGCATATGTGTGCAGGTTGCATCCTGTGAGCGCACCCGTCTGCCTACTGGTGAGGCTGCTGCAAAGGTGAGAAGCCTCCTGAAGGAGCAGAACAGCTTTGAGGCTGCCATGCATGTTGCGAGGATGGGAAGCCGCACTGGCTCCAGACCAGTGCGCAAATCTTTTGGTGTGACTTCTGACTTTGGGCACACTTTGCCTTGCATTACCTTCTTCCTGTTGCCGTGACTACATGTCTCTCTTTCCCTTTCCTCCTTGCAGCCCTTGCTTTTTGTCACCCCTTTCGCATTGGCGTTCCCATTGGCATAGGTGCTGCTTTAGTTAAATCTTGTCCTGACAGTCTTTCTTTGATCTTACATGCATGCACAGTACAGAGAAACTGGGATTTTTCTGATGCAGAGATCAAACTGTCTGTGCAACAAACTGGATATAATGACTGGAGTTGCATGCTTGTGTTGTGCAGGTTCAGGGAAGCAGCAACAGCAGCCAGCCCGCTTTAATCAGCCCATCAGCTTTGTATCCAGTGGAGTTGTGGGGTCTGATCCCATGGAAATCAGGCCTGCTCTGCAGCGTGTGACCCAGGTCATGCCTGATGAGGCACAGCCTGCTGAGCCCACGCAGACACCAAACATAACAGAGGCTGGGCGGGGTGAGTGAGCACAAGCTTGTGTGTGTGCGTGTGTGTGTGTGTGTGTGTGTGTGTGTGTCAATTGCTGCTTATCTGCTGGCGGCGAGTGTGCTGTTGCTCATACTGTGCATACTCTTGTTGCCAATGACATGCATGTGTGGTAGACGTTTGTTCACAATATCCTGCTGCCATGCAGTGTACTTATTTTTCAGGCATGCATTTCCCGCTGATTTGGCTGCTACTTTCCGCACAATCTGCAGTACTGTACGTGGCCATTTGGCACATCATGTTTTGGACAGCAGCTGCAGCTGTTACCGGAGTCTGACATATCTGCAGCCACTCTGGATGCGCCCTGGAACCTTCCTGAGCAGCAAGATGGCACAAGTGAGACAGCAAGCCCTGGACTGGGTTGCTTACCCCTGTCTGATTTTGAATACCCTGAAGACAGAACTGCTGGCCTGGGAAGCCAGGCGGAAGCCAGGCCCTTATATGAAAGGTGAGCTGATGTTGGTCACATGTCAAGGATCATGTTTATGACTATGTGCTAGGGGTTGTAATGTTCACAAATACATCGTCATATTGGGAGGTCAGCTGGATCCTTGCACACTTTGCTGTCACTTCATGATCAGTAGATCATGCTTCATGTTCATTCACTGCCAGCTGTGATGATTGCCGGCTGTTGGCTATGAATGGCTATAATTACTGCATCTTCAGCTTTGCCGATTCTACACTTGCTCAGTCAAATGGATCCGTTGCTGATTGCAGGCTGGAAGGCAGTGTCCTGGGTTCAGCTGAGCGAGACGTGGCAAATGCAGAGCCTAGCAAATCTGAACAACATTCACAGGATGCTGTGCAACCAGGTATGCTACAAATTCTTGCAAACTTGCCTCAACAGGGCAATTGCAGTTGTTTCATGCCTAAAGGCTTGCGCATATCACACTCTTGCCCTTTTATCTTTACACACAATGTTTTGTACTGTCAATGTCAGCTGCTGTTCTGTGCAGCCTTTGCACAGCTCGACAGCTTATCTGTCCCCTTGTGAATCTTGCTTGGTTTTGCATATGTGTCTTTTGTTGCTATATAGCATCTGTTGTAGATGGACAGCGTTGTTGCTGACTCATATATGCAGCAGGTGATGTCTGTGCTGATAGTAGGGAAGATCAGGTGGTGCCTCATGGAGGCTACATTTATGAGAGACGGCCTGGTATGCCACAAAGCTTCATGACAAAGCAGGACGTCAAGCGTGCTAACAAAAAAGAGCAAAAGCTGGCAAGACGAGCTGAACGAAACCAAATGCAGCTTGGAGGGCAGATACCAATGCCTGCGCCCACATCAATGGCCACCAATCTGCATTATGGCAAATTTGAGCAGCATACCACAGGCTACGGTTCGCGCATGCTGGCTAGATGGGGATTCTCTGGTCAGGGTGCAGGCTTAGGGCGAGACCAGCAAGGCATTGCAGAGCCTGTTGCTGCTTTCATACGCCCGAAGAAAGTTGGCCTGGGACACAACAGTGTCCACTGATTGCTCCCGCCATTCTTGCGAAATCTTACGTTTGAATGAGGGTGCTGACTCATTTGAGTCGAATCATCAATGCGCTGGCGAAACGGCGCCTTTTGGCGGGACGTACATTTAGAAGCCCATTCTGCACCGTTCGTTGATCACGTTGGAAGAATGACTCAATGTCCAGTCATCCTTTGCACCTCAACACGGCCGACATAAAATGCCGAGAGCCTTTCTGTATGACGCGTTGAGGCTGAGTGCTTGCCAATTGGGTTTGCAACCGCCCTCGAGTAAATTCCGCATCGCCCTTCCCGCGCCCTTGCTTTCTACGCTTGCGTTCTGCGATGCTTTCTTGCGCATGCGTGGGCTAGGAGGTCTAGGACGTTAGGTGTTTCGTTTTAGTCGCTCACGTCTGCCTGTATGACTGTCATGCCTCCTCACCTTGTGAATGGCGGGCAGCAGATGTCGTGCAGGCAGGTCGTGTTGCGTTTAGATGACGGGTCTCTCATCGGCGACAGTCAGCTGCTGCAGGACTGTCAAAGCACTGGCGCAGTCTTACTGACACCGGACCAAGCTTTCAATGCTGGCCGCGTTCGGGAGGCTGACGTACATAGGCTACGCACCATCCTGCAGAAGCTGGATGCTCGTGAGCCGCCTGCGCCTATGAGAAGCTTGTCAACCGCTTATGCTGGCCAGAAGCGCAAACCCCACGAGACTGTGGAGGTATAGGCCGATTTTACTGGTGAATGGCAGTCCTGTTTGTGGCAACGTTGGGAAGCTGTGTAGAAGCCATCCCTTAGACACTGCTGTCGCCTACCTGCGCAATGCGTTGCAAACCAGCACACCTTTCACAACATTTCATCAAGCAAAATGCTTTGTGCCGACTTCAAGTGGCCAAGTCTGTTGAATTGTCGTCAATACTGTCTTCCTTCTGCCAGGCTGTCGAACTTCCGGCGGCCAAGCGACATCAACCAAACTCCGGCACTGCCAGACCAGGCAAGCCTCGCTTACCGGCATCACTTCACGTATCTCCGGCTGTTGTTGCTTTGTGCCTGTTCTCGTGCTCCTGTAACCCCAAAATCTGCAAAGTATTTTCAATAGTCTACTCGTCTTCTGACACCGCTTCCGTCCCCACCAGGCCGTGGAGGGCGTCATTCACCTCCAGCCTCGTCAGCCGGGCCGGGAAACTCGTGGTCACAAGATGAGTTCGTTGATAAATGCAGCAGAATGGTCGACCAAGTCCGACACTCACTGGGACCTTCAGCTCCAATCTTCGATCGGCCAGTTGATGGCAGGGTGGTGCCTGACTACTACAACGTCATCAAAAAGCCTATGGATCTTGGCACTCTAAAGCAACGACTGCATGAGGGCTACTTCAGCACACCACAGCAGTTTGCAGAGGTGAGCAAGTCAGCTGCGTGCATGGGTTGGGTTGTGTGCAGGCTTTTTGCTACACTCTTTGTTTGAACCTGACTTTCATAGAAATGAAATCCAGCGGTAGCCTCGGCTGCTGTGGCTGCACTATTTTGCTGTTTCATTTTGCCAAGCTTGTCAATGTATTGCTTTGTGCATTGACTGCATTCTGTCAAGCTTGCACAACCTAATGGTTTACATGTGCTTTGTGCAGGACATGCGTCAGATCTGGACCAACTGTCACCTTTATAACAAGAAAGAGACACCAATTGACAGAGCTGGTAGACAGGCTGAACAATTATTCCAGGAGAAATGGAACCGCTCTGGCTTTGCAGCAGCAGATGCCAGGGCGCGCCGCAACAATGCTGGTGTTGCTGCTCCCAAGTTTGAGCCAAATGAGTATGGTCCACCAGAAAAGAAATTGCAGCGGAGGAGTTCTGGGTCAAAGAATGGACGGACCACCACCAAAAAGGCAAGACATCACAGTACTCTGCATGCCTGTCCTGGTTTGAGGGCATTTGGGCTTTTGATATCAACCAATTGGCCTACTCACACAAAATGCAAGCCGTGGTTGTTTGTGCACAGAATGTCTTAGGCAGTATCGCACCAATTTGTCCTGGTTTGCAACCGATCTCATCATCCTCACCATCATGTGTGCCTGCATGAAGCTGTTGAGGATTTGAGTCTCTGGATGTCATAGTTCAGCCTGTATATTTAAGTTTGAGAAATGCTGTCTAATGTTGTTGCAGAATAGCATGGATCATGGCTATGCTGCACCCATGCCCAAGAACCCCGTCACCTTTGATCGACAGAAAGAGATGGCTCAGATTCTCAGCGCCTTAGATGGGGATGAGCTGGAGGGTGCCATCAAACTGATCAGAGAAGATGAAAGCATGGCTGATGCTGGTGGTGAGGAGTTGGAACTTGACTTTGATGTCTTGTCCCCTTTGACGATCTCTAAGCTTGATAGGTATTTGCGGCGTGTTGTGCCAGAGGGCACCAGGATGGATAATGCTGAAGACTCTTCTGATAATGACTCATCTGATGAGGATTGAGCAGGGTGTCCTTGCCATTACTGATTAAATGTCCCCTCTTGTACATGTTTACAGTGCACCCATTTTGAGGATGGCCATCCAGTGCCACCAACCAGGAGTGTGAATCAGGCTTTATTCAGGTGCCCATGTGGACCATGTATTATACTGTTTCATCTAGCTTTGCTATATTGGTATTTGCTTATAAACGAACATGATGGCCTTTGTGCCCAGTAAATGAAGCAACATATACTATATTTTATCAATGATTTCAGCCCACTGGTTTTGACCAGGCAGTACTGTTGTAACACTCATACCAACATACTTCGGCATGATGCAACCCAGCCAGTTTCGAACTGCTGGAAATGAAAATTGCACCTTAACGTTGTTTGCATTTTTATTCTGAGTTGCCAGAATTTGCAGAACATGCAGAATCCAGGGATTGTTAACTGGACTATAAACAGACATCACAGTGCTGACTGCATCTTCCTCCTGCCAGCGCCTCTCCAAAATATTGCAATAGTTGTGCATGCCGACATTTGCTCTCATCTTCACAGAACACCTTGACCTGCAAGGATTGTAATTGATGTGTGGAAGAGAGCAGAGGCGTTGCTTTTACTGACCAGCAGCAGGCAGAGGTGGCAGTTGTACAATGCTGGTGTGACATGCATCCTGCATGAGCATTTTGCTGTGCTGACGGACCACACCACTTCTCTTACTTGGTCAGTCAATAGAGGAAAGCTGTGTGTGACCTGTAAAGCACCTATGCAAGAGACAACAATTGATTGCATCACCTGATCCAGCAGCTCCATGCCCTTCTGAAAGCGTGCCTGCTTGGTGCGGCCCTTGGACCCTCTGCGCAACATCTGGTGTATTCTGGGTATATCTCTGGCAGCATAGTACAAAATACAGTCCGAGGGAAGCCCATCACGGCCGGCTCTGCCAGCCTCCTGATAGTATCCCTGCAAGCACATCCAGGCATCTGACATGGTCATACTTTTGGGCAGGACAGAGCAGGCTGTCCACAAAATGCAGGCACTCCCCACAGTGGTCTGCAGTCAATTATCAGGCAGCGCTGACTGGGCTTGCACACATCTCAGCCATTGCTGCATTGTCACCCACACACCCCTCTTGGCCAGCTGGCTGCAATGAAGACTGTTGATAGTGAACGAGTTGCAACTCTGTAGTCAAGGTTACCAGGCAGTGCGCACCTCAAGACTCTTGGGTAGAGTGTAGTGCATGACAAAACGCACATTTGGCTTGTCAATGCCCATGCCAAAGGCAATGGTGGCGCAGACTACTTGTAGGCGCCCAGAGTGCCACTCTCTCTGTACCTGGATGCGCTGCTTAGGGGTCATGCCAGCATGGTAATAACCTGCTGCAAGCTCTCCACGCTCCTGTAAATGTCACAGAGAGGTGTTTATGCAATAGCCTGTGATATATCAGTATATCAGTCTATATTAGTTTCTGCAGTGTCCAGTGATGTATCAGTACATCAGTTTCTGCAATGTCCTACGATATACCAGTGTATTAGTCTATATCAGTTTATGCAATATCCTGTGATATATCCACAGGCAGCCTGAGGCTGTGGGGACTACTCGTGTCTAGCCACCTTCTGTATGACATAGTTCAGGGCGTACCTAACACTTACTCATATGAGACGAGGAGCAAGTCATTAGTTGAGTCATGATTATGACCTTGCATGACAGCACAGACTGCTTGCAGCAGTACCTGGCAGATGATGTTGTTCTGGCTTGATGCTGATGATACACCATGACAAGCTCAATGCACGTTGTGCATGTTATGCACTCGCAGATTGAGCAACTGGTATATGTTGACAAGAGCTTCAGGGCAAGTGCAATGCAAAGCAGGTTGTTTGCAATGTTTGTGAGACACAAAGGTCCAAGACTTGTCCTGCACGTACCTAGCTCATCATGAGCTGGAAAGCGATTTAATTATTATTATTATTGGTATTATTATTATTATAATTATTGAAGGTTCTGGTGCACATTGGACAGTGCACCCATTTCTCTGCAAATCACGAGAGGCAGCAGTTGTATGTGTGCCTCTCCGATGAGCTTCTTTGCAGAGCGTTGTAGACACGGCGTTTCTTTGATGCACGGCAACCATTGTACAAAACTAAGCAGATATTGACAAAATGCTTGCTGAAACCTGTGAGGTAAGCAGCAAGCAATGCAGGTGTCCTTACCCTAAGATGGCAGGCCAGGTTCTCAGCGTCAGCTCTTGACAGGCAGTAGATGATTCCAGATGCTCCAGGCGGTTGAGCCCTGCAGCACGATGCCAGCTGTTCCAGGCTGATTTACCCAAGGCAGACACTGAAGCATGCGTTGAAAATTGCAAAGCTTGCACCTATTCTGTCACATGCAGTATACTCTGCAGACTCCAGACCATGCACACAGAGCGCAGTGGCAAGTTTGTATGACACTCCCAGTAGACTTATTAGGCTACAGTAATATGTGCAGAGACTACAAGTCATGATTTTGTTCTGTTTGCCTGGTTATATAACATAGGCATGGCATGAGTAGATACCAGATGTAGTCAATCATTGCCTCCAGTTGGATGTCATTTCCCTCTTCATTCTTGCCTTTGGCTTTTGGGAGCACCTTCAGGAACAGATTGCTGCGGTAAAAGCTGACCTGCATTGTGCAGGAAGATTTGCTGGGCTATCTGAGAAGACAGGCAAGCATTCAATTGAAGGTCTGCAGCCGTCAAAGAAGGACATGTTTTGGGCATTTGCCCAATCGTGTGCCAGGCAGCCAAGAGGACTCACGAGATTCCAGTGACACTTCAATACAGCATGATGGCAGCATAAATTGTGACACGCCATAAACAACTGAATACACGTGTGAACAGCGTGAACATAGAGACACAAATTCCTGCCAATGGCAGACTTTGCAATAGAGAACATAGCAATGTTGATCACAAAATTTTACTACTCTCACACAGACTGCAAGCTTGTTTGTCAAGCATCTCAGCAAATCAACACTAGCATAAAACCGCACGTATGTAAGGACCACTAAGGTCCTCAGTCATCGCCAGTCATTGCGGTCAGTGGCTATAAAATGCGCGGATCTGTCACACACCACAACAGATCAGCATCAGCATGTTCATTGGGTGAATCTGTTGAAAAAAGAGCTGTGGGACCAAGGTGATCAGGAGCTTCTTCACGATCTCAGTATTTCACCTCTGACAGATAGAGCCAAACATGGTCTTATGAATTCTCAGAAAGGTTTTTTTGATGTGTTTGTTCTGCCAATGTATGATTCCCTGACAAATATATTCCCAGACTGCAAACCTTTGCTTGACGGAGCCAGACGCAATCTGGATTGTTGGAAAACTATTTCATGACCATTTGGAAAAAGAAAATACCAACAGGTTATGGGCCTCTAAGAAAATTCTACTGACCGAAGAGGTAAGCAATACTGAACCCCCCCTGTTGCCATCTTGCTACTTTCATGTTGCATCACTAACGCAAGTACGATCATGCAGGGTTGTCGTCGCCGTGCTTCGTGCACATCTCAGTCGGTCAATGATTTAGAATCGATGACTCGGTGTACAAAGGTAAGTACCTGAAAATGCTGGCATCGTGGGATTTTGAGGGACTTTATGATGTCGTCAATCACTTTGCTTGTAGCTGTGGCAGTCAGAGCCATGACAGGCAATCCACTACAGATATCAGCCTGCAAGCAGGCAGCAACTCTGATATATGTAATCAAAGCAGCATAGGCCTGAGCCTGAAGGAAGGCAGCAATGTTGGTAAGTGTCAGGAGAGCCAGGATACAAGCAACAAAAGCTGAGCAAGGTGTACGCATCTGTATGGCGTTGCTGACATCAACAGCCTCACAGCGAGTCAACAGAGGCACTATACTCTCAGCATGACATGCTGCAGGTCTGAAACAGCCTTGCGTCTGGAGTGTCTGCCTGTGCGTATGCCTGGGGTGTAACAGTCTAGGTGGCTATGCAAATCACCTTGACTTGGCCCAGCTTCTTGTACTCTGGTCGGAAGTCATGACCCCAAGCAGAGATACAGTGAGCCTGCGCATGCAGCATGTTGGCAAGTGTGCATTACTCTTAAGTAGCCACTTGTAGCCTCCGCATGCATGCTTTGCTATTCAGCAGAGCGTGCTGCAAATTAACAACCACATGTTGTAAGTTATCAGGCGATGCAGCCTAAACCTGACAGACCAGAATTCAGGCTGCGATTGTCACATTGACAATTGAAATGTTGTGGTTTGAAAACCACAACGTTTCATGCTGAGATTGCCATGCAAGCAAGTACAATTTACCAACTGACAGCATATCCAGCATGCTCATTGGGGTTCTACAGGGAGTCAACATTCATTGAGTGGCCCACATGGGGGTTAAAGCACCCTGAGGTAATCTTAGGGATTTTTTACCTGGACAATACAGTGAAGTAATGCACAGACTAGATAGGGTTGCGGCCTAATTTGGGCATTAACCCCTTGCCTACACAGGTCTGAGGTGGACTACCAAACCCTGAAGCTAAAAGTAGGAGTCACATATGCAGTCTGCCTAGCAGCCAAGCAAAGCATTGCATCACCTCATCAATGACCAGCCTTGACAGCAGTCCTCTGTTGAAAAGGCCAGTCAGCAGGCTCTGGAGGGATGTGCTCTTCACAAACTGCTCTGGTGTGATGTACAGCAGCTTGCAGGTGGGCGTGGGCTTGTTCAGCTCCCTGAAGACTGCTGACACCTCTGTGCGGGTCTGCTGGGAGTTGATGAAGGAGGCAGGAATGTCAGCAGACACCAGCGCTGTCACCTGTCACTGCACAACCAAGTCATGTCTGATGCAAGGCGCACAGCGCTTTGTGATGATAGCATGAAGAAGAAACACCTGATGCTAGTCCCCGTGCGTTTCTGAGTTTAGACTTACACTGTGAAACAGGCATTTGTAAGAAAGAGTGATGAGTCTGTATCCCCAAGAGCTATATATCTTGCAGGCATATGCATGGTGGATGATGGCAATGCCATATGCTAATGGTAGATGAAGGCTTGCCATCAGGCTCAGGCTAACGCCATGCAGCAAAATGGTGGACGCATGCTAGCACCCAAGACAAAACAAATGCTGCTGTGTGTGTTAGCTATCACTGGCAGGAGCAAGGGTTGCACAACTTGCCTGGTCTTGCATGAGGGACAGAAGAGGGGAAATTACTACGGTGAGGCCTTTGTCCACCACAGCAGGGAGCTGCATGCAGCAGATTATTAGTACTATACCAGAAGGCATGCTGGCAGCCCTGTTGCAATGCTAACATGCATCAGATAGCTTTTCTGCCTCACCTGATAGCACAGACTCTTGCCCCCACCAGTCGGCATCAACACAAAGCAGTTTTGTTTCTGCAGTCACAGGAAAACTGTCAATGTGGGCAAGTACCACGTGAGTGCTGCTTAGTCTGGCCTGTGCTCAATAGCAGACTTGAGGCTCAGCGGAACAGACAGCCGAGCACATGCGCAATGCTCATAGGCGGGGCTGGCAGGCTGGAATGCAAACATGACCTGCAAGGCTGCTTTGATGATCTCTCTTTGCTTGGGCCTGAAGTGCCTGTTGCCAAAGACCCTTTTGTTGGCAAGGTCAATCAAGTCCATGGCAGCTTCACGAGCAGTTGCAGGCCTGGACGAGCTTGTGTGATGCTTTGGCACAGCTGCTGGCTGCTGCATGTTAGCTTGCGCAGAGCCTGCACCAATTACAACACACTGCAGGTACCAGATGTGCACATAAGGCAGCAAAATGGGCCTACAGACGTTCCTGGTCCCAGTGAGTGTGCTGCTTTACCTACCTGGATCTACTGGCCTCATGAAGGCAGTCAAGGTTTGCTGCCTTCGACTCCCATCAGTGGCTGCCCTTGCAGCATCCTGTATCAGCAGCATACATGGTGATTGTTTGGCATTGTGAGGCATGAACACTGAAAACACAAATTGAAGATTCAGCAGAGGCTGGGATACAGCGCATCACCAGAGTAGCACTACGCCTTGCTCTCCTGGCAGAGTTGCTAGTGGCTGCTGTGCCTGCAAAGCCTGGGGACATATCATCTTCATCCGAGCTGCATTCAATCTCATCAGCAGATTCACTGTCCTGCAAGCCCACAGCCAGTCACTCAAGACTGCGTGTGTAACCTATGCCGCTGTGCTACTGGGTTTGGCCTCGCATGTAGTTGACTGTGACATAGATGAGTAGGCTTGTGCTACATACTTGATCAGTGATGCTTTGTTCCATGCTGTCTGCGTCCTCCTCTGAGGAACCCAGCACCTCCACCACATCATTCTCAGCCTCAGATCCTGATGAGACACATACAAAGTATGCAGCCGGTGAATGCAGGCGACAGGACAGCAGGTGTGCTCAGCCTGAGGGGTGTCTACAAGCTGCCCCTTGTGTTTGGCAGGCACTCACCACTATTCTCATCGTCAGTTGGCTGTCTTTCATTCGTCAAAAAGTCGAGAAAGTTGCCAACGACCACGTTTGTGGCCTTCAAATGAGAAGGGTTCAAGTCTAAGATGTCCAGGTAAGTCTGGAAAGCTGACTTGACACGGTCTTCGCCATACGTCTCACCATAACCTTCAGCACGCTGCGTTGATTCAGGAGAATCACAGGCGAACCAAGCATGACATATGCTGCGCTCACCGTAGGACAGCGCTTGCTGGACGACTGGATGCATGCCGGCACAGACGAGGACCAGTCAAAGGCACTGTCGCACTCGAAAGGCCATCAAATGCGTGCTGATTTACAGTTTGCTCAAGCTGCAAAGTATTTGGGGCATCCGCGCCCAAGTGTGAAGCCAGCAGCAGCAGTGATCAGTACCGAGATCGCTGAACACGAGTTCACATGTGGAGTGGTCAATGGGACTTCAGAAAGGTCTCGCTCGATGGACGAGCTGCAAGACCTGATGCCAAATCGAAACTCTGTTATCGCCGCGTTGTGCCGTAACTGTCATAGCTCAACTTGACTTGCAACTTGCAAGGCATAATACAAGCTCGAGGGAGGCAGGGCAAAGGTTTGACAATTTTGATTCAGAGTTGCTTGTCTTCTATCTTGCTGACTTGACCAAGTATCAGGTTTTGCGTGAAGTCTCGAAGATGGCCTCTAGTGGACATGCAGCGGCTGAGATCGAAGCTGTGTCTGCCGAAGATAGTTTTCATGACATTCTCTTACCAGCAACACACGATGCAGCTGTAGTTGACTTGCAAGCAGATGAGTCTGCTGCACAGTCCCGACCCTCATCGTCTGGCAAATGGACAGGAGTGTGGCGAGCTATGACGACTGGTAGCATAAGCGATTTGCAATTCCCTTGCAGATTTGTCAAAGCAGCTAATTGGTGAAGTTGCTTTATACAGCTTGGGATGTAGCTGATGAGCACCTGGCCAACTTGTTTGGTCTGAATCAATCAAAATATGAGTGGGCTGTACAAGAGTATTACTGGCAGAAGCGTCAGGAGGACGAACAGGTGAAGCAGGCAGAGACAAGATCACAGGTATGCACATCTTTGGGCAAGTTTTGAAGTGCACAGATTTGGAAGGCTGAGCCTTGTTGCGGACTGCAAGTTGCGTGATGCAGGTTCAGCTTACTGGCGCTGACACTGATGCAAGCGAGGACGCATCAGCCCAGAGTGAAGCTCTGCAAGGCAGCGGCATGGTATAAGGCTCATTCGCTGTGATGTTCGCTGTGGGGTCACTCAATGCACCATGGCAACCAGGTCTTTACGGCCGCCAATTGAGATCAGAATCATGCTCAGACATCATGTCACCTGTACTTACACCTGTCTCGTAGCGATATCATGTCCTTTGCCCAAACCTTTGTGCATAATTATGTGCGTAAAAGACTTTTATGGTTTGTTTAGATGCAAGCATAGCATTTAGGCACATCAGATATAAAACCACAGACCATTACAAATCACAGTGGAGTGGACCGCACTGCAAAATCTCTACATATACAGGCCCTCTGGCACACCCTCTTTCTTCTTGTACAGCACCTTCTCCTTGGCTTTCTTGAAGTCTACATGGGTCACCCGCATGCGTCGCTCTCTCAGTGCCAAAAGGCCAGCTTCTGTGCATACTGCTTTGATATCAGCACCTGACAACTCGTCCTGAAGCACATAGATCACAAGTCAGCTATGATTATCTCAAATCGGTAAGCCCATGTGACGTGGCAACAGCAGTAACAATGCGTTTGCAGTGCCTATTGAGACAGAAGCACTGCAGCAGGCAAAAAAGCCTGATGCACAAGACATTCTGCCTGAGCTTCACCTTTGCCATGATGAACTCTTCCAGATTGACATCATCGCTGAGTGTCATTCTGCCAGTGTGAATGCCAAAAATCCTCCTCTTTGTTTTGGTGTCAGGGAGAGGAAATTCAATTTTTCTATCGATTCTGCCAGGCCTGATCAAAGCTGGATCTAGTGAGTCTATCCTGTTGGTTGCCATGATGACCTGTAGACAGCCAGAACTGGTCAGCAGGACAGCTTAAGAATCAGCTGCATGAAAGTGACTTTCATCTGCTGCAGAACATGTCAGAGACCACAGTGTGCATTTTGCATTGTTAAACCTCAGATGTCAGCTACAGCAGGCACACATGGGATCTCTCATGGACTCCGGGATAATCAGGTGGGACAGAGACATCACCAAATGAACACCTCACGCAGGCAACAACACATGCATCCAGACAACTTAGTTACTGCAGCTTTTGTTACTCATTGCATTTGATAACTTGCAACAGACCTTGACATCTCCCATGGAGTCAAAGCCATCCATCTGGTTCAGCAGCTCCAACATGGTTCTCTGAATCTCCCTCTCACCTCCAGACTGAGACTCATACCTCTTGGTACCAATGGCATCAATCTCATCTGCAAGCCGAGACATGCCCTGTCTGAAATGTAATCCCATCACAGCCAAATAATGGCCTGATGCAGAAGGGTCACAAACTTGCTGCACAATGACAGCACCAGTGTACAAGCAGTAATGACATAAGCAGCATGTGGACTGTCTGAAGGGCAAACAAAAGAACAAACCTGAGTTAACTCAAGCAATGGTGCAACTCTGGTGCAAGCTATGCACATCAGCTGACCAAGAGACACGCTGACCTATGAACACAATGGTTGGGGCTAGCTCCTCAGCCACTCTGAACAACTCTCTGACTAGCTTGGGACCATCCCCAAGATACTTCTGAATCAGCTCTGAGCCAACCACTCGCAGGAAGGTAGCAGAAGTGCTGTTTGCCACTGCCTTGGCTAATAAAGTTTTGCCGGTACCTGGCTCTCCATACAAAATGACTCCCTGCCACCAACATGACTCATTGTTCATCTGAAGCCTACTGGCAGCAGGTCTGCTTGTGGTTACAGGGAGCTGTGCTGGCTGTGCCACAGACGGAGGCAAATAACATGCCAAATACAAGGAAACATGCAAGTGCTGGGACAAGAGTCTCTTGCCTTCCCAGCCAGCACTGGTGCAAGTTTCATCCTGGCAATGCTATGCACAGGCACAGGCAAAGCCTACCTTGGGTGGCTTGATCCCAATATCTTGATATAGTTCAGGATGCGTGAGAGGCAGCTCAACAGCCTCCTTAATTTCGATGACTTGCTGCTCCAATCCTCCGACATCTGCATATGACTCCAGGGGTGCCTTCTCCACCTGTGGCAGAACCATGACTGATCAATGACAGATGTCATTGATAGCCCCCTGGTAGAACAGATGCAGCCTGGCTGTCAGAGTAGTGCACGTAACAAATATGACAGGCAGTGTTTGCCAAACTGTACAGATTGTGCTGCTGTGTTGAAATGAATAGCATGCACACAGGCAGATGAAGCAAGTGCAGCAGACTGCACCTTCATGACGGAAACCATAGGGTCAGTCTCATCTTGCAAAAGCCCCACAACAGAAAGCACCTGCAAAGATACATAGCAGTGTTGCAAACATTGTCTCTCCCTGCTAGTCTGCATTCCTACACTGTCTGGCACACATCAGTGACTGGCATGCAGAGCTGCCTGGAGATATTGATCCAATCTGACTTGTGCTCAGCGTACCTTGTTGTGCATGAGTACAGAGCAGCCAGGCTCAAGCTGTGACTTGTCCACAAATGACAGGATGCTGACGTAGTACTCAGGTCCCACTGATGATGAGACAATTGCATGGCTGCAGGGTCAACAGCAGCAGATGTCAGCACTGCATTGGCAAGCTGAGGACAGGCTTACTGCATGATCTTGCTCACAGCAGACCTACTTTTCGTCAATGATCTCCTCAAGATTCCCGACGCTCATTGGCGATCCTCTCAGATCATCTACCTGCAATTTGTGCACAGCTTAGACAACCCTGTCACCAGGCAGTATCAAAACGGTTCACAAGCAACAGCAACTTGTTACCTTGGACCTGTCTTCTTCGTTTCTCTCTTCTTGTGGCTTCAGGCGTTCCTGATTTGCCACAAATTCCTCTTCCATCAACAGCCAATCTTTTATGCGCTCGAGCTTGAGCAGCCTCAGCTTGCATTTGGCATTTGGTGTGACATTTGGAAGCTTGGTTCCAAGACCCGCTGCTGCACCCCTCTTCTTTTGTTTTTTGCCAACTCTTGGTGGTGGCACTGGTGGCTCCCACTTCTTTTTCTTTTCATCAGCCTACAAGCAACAGCAGGTATCAAGGACTCACATAACACTGAAGCTCTGGTGTGACAATTAGTACAGCCAAGATCACTGCACGGCTGCGTACGTTGCGCAGCAATGCAGTAATGATAAACGGCCCGCAGCTGTTGCTATCAGGACTTGCCTGGTCTTTCTTGTCACCTCCAGGACCTCCTGGTGGTCCTCCTTGTCCGAAATTCTGCCCACTCTGGTTTTGCCCCATGTTCAGGCACCAACCGCTGACCAAGCGTCAACTGATAGAAACAACCAGCAATCCCAAGGAAAGGAGCGCTCAGCTAACGGCCAGACTTGGTCTGATGGTGGTCGGTCTCAGCTGATCGAGTGCAAAGGGGCTGGAGCTCTTGAGATGGACGATCTGCCGTCTGTGCAATGCGCGCTGATCAGACCTCGCAAGCCACAAGATGTGCTTGGTCAGATTCAAAGACGGTCAGAAGCGACAAGGCATGCTATCACGTCAAGGCCTTGAGAAGCAGGGGCCGAACTGAGGGCGCTTGCAGCAATGTAAGGGCGATTTTAGTTCAAGAACTTCGAAGTGACAGAGTGACAGTTGCTCCGGAGACCTGTACATGCCAATCGCGGGGATAATCTGTATGCACATCATGCACCGTGAGGTTGTCTCACTGCAGGACAGCAAGTAAGCCTTGGCTGAAGGTTTCGATGGCTGACACAGACACAGCTGTTGATCTTAGGGCTGAGAAGGAAGGCAGGAGGCTGAGAGCCTTGAGAGAGTGCTTTCACAGAGCTCTCAAGCTCGCTCTGGGTTGTCCGGCGTGGGAGGTGGGCAAACGCCCGCCAGACAAGGCCGAACGCAGAAGTACAAGCTTAGCACTGAGTGCGCTTGACTTTGACCTTGACCTGCAGGAGTTTGCAGCTTGCTTCACCGACCTGCCTGAGCACTACACTGTCGCCTTGTTTGACCTGTACCAGCAGGTGGGTACCAGCATTATGGGCTTAATGGTGGTGTACAGCCAAAGGCACAGGCAAAACTGGCTGGCACACTGTTGACTTTGCTGTGATCACAGGTACTTCACCTGACAAGAGCCAACTCAGAGGTACATGGTCCATGCTAAGGGGCATGCTGTATTGCGTGCTGTGAAGCAGGCTTGATGAAAGCCACCTTGTGTTTTGTGCTGTCTTCCTGAGACCAACTTATTATGATTGCCCTTCAGGCAGAGTTTGAAGACATCTGTGAGGAAGCACAAATATGGACAAAACTGCATGACTTAGAGCAGCTGTGTCAGGAACAAGGGCTTCTTGATGGGGGTGATAACTCAACGAGGTATCATGCACACTACCTGAAGGTGGACAACTGCTGATTTATTTGCACGCAATGCTCGAGTTGAATCGAGCGCCTTGTCGTCATGCTGTGTCAGTGACTCTTCAGCTGATTGTGTAATGCGTAGTTGTACAAATGCCGGACTGGTGCAGGCCAACCAACAGGATTGCTCCGGCTGCAGCTGCACAGACTTACAGAATGCAAGCAAAGCAGCAAGAAAAGCTTGAGCTGGAAGGCATTCTAGAACAGGTGCTTTGGCACAGAGCTACTATGTATAGCTCACAACAGTGTCCAGTAAAGAGCCTATATCAGGCAGTGGTCAGGGATGTGGTGCATGCAGATGCAAGAACAGCAAGCTGAACTGGAGGCAAGCTTACAGCAGAAGCAGCTTGAAGTCATGCAGGCTGCAGACCAGTTCCAGCCAGTGATAACCAATCTTGAGAAGGTATGTGTGATGTTTACTGTTCAATTTATGGGGTACAAGCTCATGTCTTGTGTGTCATGACAGCAGGTGCATCAGGCCAGCAAACTTTGGGCAACAAGACCTTCCCTTGGTAAGGTATGACATTGTGGTTGACTTTAGATGGCACTCAGCAATAGCATGACAGTGGTCAAACTTCTTCAGCATGTTGCCTCACTCAGGATAGATCAGCTTCTTACTGACTCCACCGTCGATGGTGAACTCCTGGCCAGTAATGAACCCTGACTTCTTGCCATCCGCCAAAAATAGGCAGAGCTGTGCTACATCATTAGTCACCCCAACACGCCCTGTAGCATATGCAGTCAGTGTGTAGGTCTGGTGTTTTTTTGTTTGTATTTGTTCTGTCAAGAGAGTTCCTTGGAGAGATTACCTGACAGATGCCAGTCATGGTCTTGTTGTGTGAGCTCCTCAGGGTTAGGCATTGTATAGATCCAGCCAGGGAGCACAGCGTTGACGCGCACCTTGTGTGCCAGTGACACAGCCTGTGCATGTGTCAAGCCTATCAAGCCTGCCTTTGCAGCACCATATGCCTGTGAAGTCACAGCTGAGCTTTGGTACAGAGATAAATCTGTATCATGTGTCACATGAAACAACACACAATCTAGTACAAGCTCATGCTGGAGTTACCTCAGATTTGGGTTCTGATTGTATAGCTCTTATACTAGACACATGTATGATTGATGACTGTCCTGGGACCATGTGAGGTAGCAATGCCTCAGACAAAAGGAAGGCGCCTGCAGCACATTTGAAATGCTGATATTGATGTGCTGTTATCATATGATAATATGTTGTCTTTTTATCAGTCGATAAGACATGCATCACCTAAAAGGTCTGCTTGCCTGTGAGATTGGTCTGGACCACCTTGCTCCAGTGTGCAACCCTATCCATAGGGTCCTCAGGCAGGTAGGGATCTGCTATTCCAGCATTATTTATCAAAACTTGCAAGCCATTGGCTTCACTGCTGACATGTGCAGCAACTTGTCTTGTTTGGTCAACATTGGTGATGTCTGTTGTGCGAAAGAGGTAATTCACATGCTTCAAAGCCGGGTCTTCCTGAGGAGACAGGTCTAAACCCACCACCTTATATCCAGCCTGCATGCACATCCAACAGTGATCTCAACAGCCTTGACTTAGCTGCATATGAGCTGAATTACAGCTGCACATCGCTAGTACCTCAAGAAAGACTTTTGCGCACTCCCTGCCGATGCCATGGGTTCGAGCGACGCCAGAGATGACAGCCAGTGGTCTTGCCCCTGCCATGCAAACACAAAGCTTGGCAGAGGGGCCTCTCGTATGCCGAACTGGCTGAGTATGCCTCACAGTGGACACAACACGATGAGGTGGCCAACGTGAGGCTGTCGACATACCCCAACGAAACCTTGGTATTCTCAGACTGTCATTGTGTGTAATCATACAGTTTGAACACACTGGGGCAGATCATGATTGACGATGCAATTAGAAACAGTGAGTGTTGATCAGGCAACATTTCGTGACGATCAGAAATATGTTACACCAGTCTGCACATCTCAAAGCAAAAGAATGAGCATGCCATAATGCACAGAGACATAGACAGCTTTGCAAACATTAATCATTCACGGCTGCTTCCAGCCAGCATCAAATGCGACGGGCAGTAACATTCATACATGAACACACACTGTACAGCTGCAGCAATGACCAGACAAGATATTGAAAGTCATGACGCATCACGTTGTTTCAGAACTTGGCCCAAACTTCACGATCACTGAGTATTAGCATCACTAATGCCTAGACTCATCACCTGGCAAAACTTGGTCAATGCGTGCAACATGAGACAGTCATGTCAGCAGAACACGTTAAAAGCAAGTTAAGAGCACAGGCACATCTTTTGCTGTACCACTTCTGTTGTCGGCATGATATGATTCTCACCCACCTCCAAATCTGCCCTACATGCGTTCTCCGCTGTTATTATACAACATGTATGGTCTTTGTGTGCTGTAAGTCACATGACAAAAGCTTCCACATACACCCCGTTGTTACTAGCACCATGGCTTGCATACTGTTGATCACCCTCCAGATGAGGTGCAACAGCTTGGTGCAGATCAGCGTTTGACAAGCCTGTGTTCACCTTCCAGTGATACTCCTCAAGATACTGCAACAGAGCGCAAACCGCATGCTGCCTAGTTCTCTTTACTGTCATGCCAGCACTTTTGTTAAGTTGTCGTTGCAACAAAGTTTTGCTGTCATCATGGCATGAAAGCATGCAAGCAATTGGCTGCATCACAAGTGGAAGCAAAGTGCATGTGCATGGACGGCAAGGCAGCGCAACACTACTGCAAGCAGGCAAACAACACAATTTGCAATTTGTTGTAGTTTTTGCTCCCAGCATCAGGCAGATACCCTATGCAGCATGGGCACTCTGTTTTGTACGCTTCATCATCAACAGTGTAAACGAGTTTTACCTGCTGATAGTTGTCTGGGACAAATGATGTGAATGTCGTCTTCAGTGCCTTCAGGTGCTTGTTGCTGACCGTGCTGTAATACTCCTGGTTGGCCTCCCTCGCAGACTCACGAAAGAGCTGGGTCAACAAGACACTGCCCTTTGTAGAATGGTCTGCATGCTTTGCGCATCAGTCAGGACACATAACAAAAGAACAAGAGCAAGGCACAATGGAGCCAGCTACAGATGGTTCTGAAGACATCCTCAGCAGCACAGACAGCGTATGTTGCTTTGTCAAAGATGGTGGGTGCTGCTGTGCACAAGTACAGTGCACATGCTGTCTGATGGGATGTGTCTGCACAGCTTGAGAGCACCTAAGTAGAAATCTGACTGACCTGCCATGTCTTGGAGCAAGTGCTCAGAGGACTTCTGCGTAAGATACATGAGAAGACCCTCTACCAGCCACACAGTGGGCGCCTTGTTGGACCAGCCCGCAGCTATCAGCATCTCAATCCAGTACCTGCCATCAACTGAAATGTTCACATATCACCGTCACGCTCTTGTGCAGTGATCTATGAGCTGCTCAAGACTAGGCTGCATGCTGAGTTGCAGCTGACGACAGACATCTTCTGAGATGAACCATGGCTAGCCAGGGCAGCATGGTAGCTAAGGCTGGGTAAGATGTCAATGGGAACCAGGGCTATATGCAGTAAGGGCAGTGATGAGAGCAGGACAGGGCAGCAGTAGGGGCAGCAAATAGCATCGGGGGTAGTGAGGATAGCAGTAAGTTTACCATTACAGGCAGGAGTATGTGCAGCATCAAGGGCGATACAGATAGCATGAGGCAGCAGCAGTGGCAGCATGGACAGAAAGGCAGTTGGAGTTGCACAAGGGGCAGCAGTGAAGGCAGAACAAACAGCAGGAAAAACAGCAGTGACAGCAGTGATGGAAGCAGTAAGGGCCTTATGCAGACAGTACAAGCAACAACCAGGCCTCAGGTGGCGCAATCATGTTGAGCTTCCCGCAACAACCACTTGGTCATCATGATCTATATGCCACAGGGCAGAACGGCTGTGACCCGAAATTACCTTGTGCTACTGTCACAGTCAAGACCAAGAACAGACTGCGTGATTGCAGATGCCAGCAGGATCTTGCCTGCGGTTCAAGTCTGCAGAGAAGTTCTTGAAAGAGGCAGCCTTGAGCGGGAACTGGCAGTCCTGTTGGTCTGGTGTTGTCTGGGCGCCAGCACGCTGCAAGCCTATGTTCTTGGCTGCAATTACATCCTTCATGTCTATCTCAAACCATTTGACACCTGCATTGCAAACAAACATGGCGTCTTGAGGTCTTTCTCTGAAACAGCTTTCATCCGCTGGGTCCCCATTGACAAAGGTCAGCAGCACATGCGCACTGCCTCCGTGCAATCTAGTCTGCAGCCCGTGACAATGTTTGTGGCGCTCAGCCTCTACAGAAAGGCTGGTCCGACGCACATGGTGTTACTGCAGACCGTGACAAGCAGAGTTCTTCATCAGGCAAGCCAAATATCAGACCATAGCTGCTATTGATAACCATGAGAAGCATGCGACTTGCTGGCTGCAACCTGAACGACTCACCATATTGTCCTCAGACAGAAACACAAATGTTGTGCACAAAGCCTTGACAGCATCCCAAAGACACAAGGAGGACTCAGTTGTTGTTTGCAGATGACTGGAAAGCTGATCATGCACCGCGTACCGATATGTGATTACTGTCCTGAAGCATGAGCAAGCTGGTTGCATTGCAGACCCTGTGCTCATTGCTTCCGACATTCTTTCCCTGCTTCTCTTGTTGGACATGATGGCCAACATCCAAGTGCCTGCATGTTCCAGGCATGACTACAAATGCACAGTACCTTCAGGCAAGTCCATTCTCCAGGCTCTGGTGTCCATCCCAGCACCTAGAACCACCACTTGCCGTACCGCCTCTGGCTGATCCTCTGAAACCTTAGTGTCGCTCAGTGCAGCAAGGACTTGATCATCTATCAGCTTGGTCCTCAAGGCAAACCTTGTGACACAGTGCCGGCGCTTGCTGTCAGACTGCTTGCGCATGCCTGGGCCAGACTGCATTTGGAGTCCATCTGTGTGACTATGCGTTGCACTGTCTGTTTTGCCAGCCAGTTCCTTCTCAGCCTACACCATAAGTAGAAAATCACTGGGTCAGGCATGAGTCTTTATACTTGCCCCATGCCTGCTTATGATGCTTCAGCGTAGAGCAGTGACATGATAAGTGAGCACTGGCATGACAAACTGAATTGCTGACCCCACATCTCAGCATCATACAAGGTTTGCAAAAAGGACCTACATGACCACCAAGCTCAGCACAGAGTTGTGCAAAGGTGAGAGCATTCACGATGTTGCCTGCTTGCTGACGTGCACGCGCCAAGCACGGTCTTGATGCCATCAATACTTGATGCCATCAGTAATATGCAGCATCATGGTCACCTGCTGAATAGCCTGTTCGCCAGCCAGGCTTTCCGCCATGGGATCTTGGAAGAGAGCGTCCTTCTCTCGTGACTCGACGGCTCGGTAAGCTGCAGGAAACACGGTCAGTGACTGCACACGGATAAATATTCTGCACAGGCAAGATGTCACAGATGCGACATTAGATGCGACTTACCTGCCACCATTCGCGACGAGAATGAAACCGGGCCTGCACGCAGAATCCAGTTTTGCAGTCAAAACTGCAGCCGCTCTGGGAATGCAAGGCATAGTTACGGCTGCGCTCTGTCGCACAACACGCGGAGAGACACTCAGGGTCAAATTTTACTGGCGTGAACTGCCTCCCCACCTGTCAGGTCTTCGTAATTATCTTCTGACTCTTGTGTCTTGAAATATCGCCATAGCACAACCGAGCCGCAAACAGCGGCAGCTGCAAGCCCAACATCCGTTGCCCTGATCATGACTCGAACGAAGCTTCCTGCGTGCTATGGCGCTGCACGCTGCGCTGCAAACTGCACATACACTGCTGTCGGGCTGACACTTCGTAAGCTGACCTGTGACAGATTAGACGCCTTTAGTCACTAGTCGCTTGCCTGAGGGCGCTAGCCTAAAGGGCCCTCTAAAGAGGAGACAGGAAGGGACAGCACCTTGAAATGCACCTTGTGTAGAGCTCGTATTTCAGCTCCTGGGTTCTCGCATGCATTGCTGCTGCGTCTCGTCACGTCTGAAAGGGTCTCTTCAGTCGCATGCATAGTCAACATCCACTGAGGAGCACAAAGTGTCCGCCAAACCTATTCCACATAGGCAATATACTATATAACCACGGTCAATGACTGATCACGATACAGTTGACACACAGCAGAGGGTGCACAAAGAAGACCCTGTTTGCACTCGCTGCAAATGCTAGTTACACAGATGTAAATATACAAGACAATGCTCAGTAACAGTTGCACAGCACAAAAACCAGTGCAGAATTGGAGGCCTTGAAGGCACCTTCAAATTTTGGTCAGTCAAGCACAATAACATCATCTTTGTGAGCTGACTGCCTGGCAAATGGTTGTGCTGCGGTGTCTGCACGTGCTTTCCAAGCAGCTAGCCTAGCGTCCTGCTGCGGTTTGCTGCTGTTGGGGTCGCTCTTTTGAGGTGAGGCCTGCCGCCATGTACTTAGCAAGGCATCCAACATATGCTCATCTGAAGCACACTGACCCAGTTGTCCCTCGCCTGCAGACCCATACCAGTGGCTTGGCACTTTTGAGGCTGTGGAGCAATGCTGATACACGTACTATGCCTGGCCTGCAACATGCAAAGCATTCTGAGCAAAGGGAGCCTGTCACGTGACAGGCACCGATGTGCAAGATGCACCAATCACATATTTGACCAATGCACATGTTCTGCAGGTGTTGTGCCAGCTGCTTGATGCTTGATGAGATTTGAGCACAGTGCTGCAGTTGATGCATTTCTGAGTCTCACCGTCAGTAAGGGGCTGTGGATTCCAGTAAGGCGGGCCAGATGCATAGCCAGTAGGAGGGCGCAGGCATTCCAGAGCTGAAGCATCTTCAGCTGCCTCCCTCTCTTGCATGCTGGCCTGCCTGCCATAGCGAGCATCAGCATGAGGAGAATACTGCGGTGATGTTGGCATGCTGGCTCTGTACGTTGGTGATCCCATGCCAGATTGCCCATAGCCTGGGGATCCCATGCTGTGCTGTTGATGCCGGTACTCAGGAGAGACAGGGTTTGGGTACTGCTCATACGGCTGAGAGTGTGCCGCAGCAGCCGGCATAAGCACAGAAGAAGAGGAAGGGCCTCCTCTACGTGGGTAAGATATAGAAGTTTCAGGGTACGGGGGAAGACGGCTGCCAGAAGCCCCAGAGCTGCGGTGCATGGCCTGCTGCATATGATCAGTCATCGACATGCCTGCAGCCTGCGCAGAGGCTTGGCTGTAGGCTCCATACTGCCCGTCAAGCTCATAGTGCTTGCGCTTGCCCAAGGCCTTGGAGCTGTGGCGAGCTGCCGGCAGTCTCATGGCAACTGCAGCGGCCAGGCGGCCTGCTGAGCTGGCTGGGTCAGCAGGATGCATGGGCCCTTGACTGCTGCCTGTCATGGGCTGTGACGGCTGCTGCTGCTGGGTTGGCTGATGCTGCAGGCGGCGGTCTGGCTGGCGTGTGGGAAGCTTGATACGCAGTGGACCATTGCTGGTGTTGCTGAGTGCCGTGGTAGCACCAGCCTGAAAGGATGCTGGCACCTGTCTGCTTGAGCTGGCTGAAGCCCAAGTGCTGCCGTGCTGCGGCGCCCTCACAGATGCAGAGCCTTGGCTGCCTGACGACTGCAATGCATGTGAGGGGGGAGCTGACCGCTGTGAGCTGCTGGTATTCACATGTGCAGAAGCAATGGTGGCTAGCTGGCCGGCTGCTCTTGAGACAGGATGCTGAAACCTTGGGGGTGGCTGCTCATCATCAGAGGAGTCATCAAGGACAATCACTTCCGGCTGAGCTGGCTTTGGTGGCTTGCTTGCAGCTGTGTAGGCTTTTGCAGCCTTGCGCAATTCCTCCCCTTCTGACTCTTCATCACTATCATCTGCAAGGGGCACCAACAAGCTCTGTAAACAGAGCCAATCTTGCGCCCACCCACACAAGTTCAGACAAACAAACACATGTAAATGCAATTAGACAGACATGCCTGAAGGTGTTTGCATGTGAGATAAGAAGATGACACCAGTTCTGCAGCAGGCAGGAATCACGAGGAGCATCTCACCATCAGACGGCTGCTCAGGGTCAGGCTTGATCTGAACCTTAGGCATTGACAGCGGAGCAGTGTCAACAGTGGTGCTCTGCCAAGGCATGTCAACGCCTGCAGGCCGCCACCAGCCATCTGCATTCACCTCCACCTCTGTCACATCTGGCAGAGCCTGCACATCAGACAAACATGAGTTGCTGAAAGGACAGGTGAGCGGCTGTATCAAACTCTGCAGACTTTGCTGTCAGCCACCACAAACCAACATCTTTGATTCTGCTGCTACTCTGACAGCTCAGCAGCACTATCATTGCACACAATGCAGTACACAAGTATTGCAAAGCTACCAATGTCTGTGGTACTAGCTCACATCTCTATTGCCAGACTTGACTGTGAAACACATATATTCAAAACACGCTGACCGGAGTGCTGAACTTGATGCTAACTACGCCTCTGAGATGGCTTTCAGGGGTAAATTGGATCAGATGCAAAGTGCTGAGTGTGACTTGTGCTTAAAGGAGAGCAGGACCTTGAGGCAAGTGATGACCGGCTGCATCCAGGAGTCCTTCTGCAGCTGTTTGATGGTAACGTTACGCAGGGTGTGGGGGTCCTGCCACTTGCGGCTGCGCTGTGCCATGCTCAAGAAGCTGTCCAAGTCAAAGGCTACAATGCCCGAGAGCCCCACAAACCTGCATACACAGGCTGGGCATATGTGCTTGCTGGTATTGCAAGCCAGAGCTGCATAGCCGCATGTTGCAGTGGTGAATGCTGCTATTGCAGTGTGCAGGCATGTGTGTGTGACTGCTGCTGCGGCTGTCGCTGGGGAATACTATTCATTGGCTACTCAGGGCAGGGCAGGGCAGGTGTTTGATGAGGACAAACAACTACTGAGTGTTCAGTGTGCTGAGACAGCACAAGCTTACTGCATGCAGCGTGTACAGCCATCAGTATGAAGCAGATGAGACCTCGAGGTCTCAGCAAGACACAGGAGCCACGTCTTGGTGGAGCAACAGCAGGAGTGTGTCACCAGGCAAAGGAATACCTGCCAATGCAAGGCAAAGCATATGTCAGGAGGGTGGGGGGCAGACCTGGCAGCAGTCTGGATGCGTGTGCCACTCAAAGGGTCCTTGAGCGAGATAACAGTGTTGCTGACAAGCAAGTCATCGTCATCATCGTCAGGGTCCCCAGCCTTTCTGCCACGCATGGTGTTCACCACTCTGCTGACGCCAGCTGCTGCAGACTCAGCTGGAGCCATCATCTTCATCACCTCATCCAGGGTCCTTCGCCTGACAGTGTAAGCCATCAGACCTGTAGCGACCACAACGCCTGTGTCAACATCACTCCTAAAGACCCTCCGCTGTAAGCCTTGGCACAGGACACGGACTTGCTCTGAGGGTGAAGCTTGTGTGAGATATGCCAAGAAGACAGTTGTGTACCTTGTTGTACAGGTACACTACAAGACCATCCGGTTCCAGCTTGGTCACTGCTTGCAAGTTGGCGGTCGCCAAGGCAGCCAACAAGAACATTCTTCTGCCTGACAACTTGTGAGCAGCATGATGCAGGTCCAGTGCATAGAACAGGGTCAGATGTCAAGGTGTGATATGACGAAGCATTGTGCAAGCAGATTGATGAGAAGGAATTGACAGACCATGAAAGGCAGACCTTCTGACTTTGCAACAATCAAGACACGCTTGCAACCATACAAGCAATGCATATACTTCAGGAAGCAGGAAGCTCACAGAAGGGCCTGTCTTCCACACAGTTCAAGCTGATACGGTTTCTGCCAACTGTGCAGCGATGCGCTGCGTTTGCTGACTCATCACGCGCGTTGCCACCCAGCTTGGTGTTGGAGTTACGGCCGTATGGTCTATACACCATGGCATTGATCCTGAGCTCCGCTTGCCGCGGCCAATGAATCCGGTTGGGGACAGCATCATCCAACAACAAGCATGCCACCTGCAGAATGAGGATGATGAAGAGCTGCACATTGAAGAATAAAGGGTGATATAGATTTAAAAAGTTGCAAATCACACAGCATCATGATACTGCATTGTGTGACAGCAACCAACAGCAAGAGCTATAGGCCAATTGTTGGTAGTGTTCAAGACGTCCCAATAATCTTCATATCACAAGCAGGAACACTGCTGAGTGTGTGGGTTTGATTCTGTTCTCAAAAGTATTTCTCTGCAGACGTACATACACATCATGTGCCTACACATGCTTACACAGTATATAATGCACATGTGTAACAGTACAGCTGTTCTTCAAGCAAATCTTTGACAGGAAAGCTGATGCCTACATGTCACTGTCGCATAGATGCGACTTCAACATGCAGTGCAAGCATGTCTTGCAGCCTGGCCTCTAGCATGCAAACTTGGTTTGGTAGACTCACATGTAGCTGCTCTGTGTGTGTATTCTTCCTCAGAGGCTCTAGCTGAGCAGCACTCAGATCAAATGCCCGATCAACAGCCATGGCCTGATCTTTGCCTGATGATCGAATGACAACCGGTCGTCCAGGAACACTACGAAGCATTGCTGGTGGAATCAGCTGAATGCTTTCAGCTTGCCAAAAGGGATCTGCCATTGCAATTCTGCAGCTCTGGCAGAAGTAGTGCTCAGGCATGGCATTTGCATCTATGCCAACACAGCTGCAGTGCTGCCATATCCCACATGCATCTGCCTGCAGTTGACATATACAGCTGCTCAATAAAATGCTGTGTCCACCATATCCTAAGCTACATAGCACTCTGCATCCCATCACAATGCAAAATGAGACCCAACAGCCAGCATCAACATGAGAAGGGGCACATGTAGAGCTACCTACCTCACATTGCACCATGGTGCCTCGATCTGTGTTGTTTGCACAAGTGCAGCTGATCTGTGTGTTGTTTCTGCCGAGAGGCTTCTCAAACATGGAAAATGCCTGAGGCTGGATGCTAACATTGACTGCTGTACTGCCCCACAGTGGGGCAGCAGCAGCCTTTGAACTGGAGGCTTCTGCGCCACTCTCTATCCTGAGATTTATGAAACAACAGTCAAGTTACCTTGCAATGACATGCCATCTGACATGAAGGTGGTATAACACCCATGTCATTTCACCAATACCAACAAAATCACAAGCAAAGCGCAGCTTTACCTCTCTTTAATTGGATCAACAGGACCACCAAGCGCTTGAGAATTGGGATTCGTATCTTCTGGCACACCATGCATCTGCTTCCAGATCTGTGTAATCACTCGTTCTGCAAACAAATCCATATGCTAGTCAAGTGAAATATGGTCAAGGCAATACCATGGCGAGCTAAAGTCAAGCTGGCAAGCTTGCTACCTGCTGCATTGGTTTTCCAGACGTCTGAGGGTCGAGGGCTGCCCTGAGGGGGCTGTGAATCACCTAAGTATGTGAGAAGGCGGTTTTGGAGCTCCAGCTTTCTGCCACGTTTGCTCAACCCCAGCTGTTCCAGGCAAAGTTGCAATTCTTTTATCCGAAAGCTGGCGATGTACTCCCGCAGCACAGCTGCCATTATATGGCCAAGATGCTAGGCATACAGGAGTTTGAGCTCCTGCACAGTGAACCTGAGGGTGTGGCTCATGTAAAGCTTGCTCTCAACTGCGAGCCTAGCCGAGTATCTGGGGACAAGCTGTTTGCTGCTATTTGCAGTTGGCAATCCTGAATAGCAACTACGGAATGATCATGTGCAAATCAGCAAGTTGGTGTAGAGCCTAACAAACAACGGCAGCTTGCGTGTTGGAAAGGCTATGCATGCTGGGGCCAAACATCTTCCTACCTCCAGCTGACAACAACTGCAGATGCACACATGTAAGAAAGGGTCGACTGTCAAGCCGCGTCGGAAGCAATGCCAAGAAATCGCGGCGGTGCAGGCTCGTCGACTTGACGCCCTTCGAACTACAGCATGCGATCACGTGTACCCCACAGTGCACACTGTGTCCAGTTCTCATTGCGTCAGCCCATAGTGCAGACTGTGCTGGTGAAGTCTCTCACCAGTGCCGATAGTAAACGAGTGAATTTACTGCCGTTGGCAGAATGCATTGACAGAATTGCCTGCCACAAAACAGGCAAGGCACCATTAGAGGAAGTGAGCGAGCGGCAGCACGAAGCTTGACAGATGATACAGACGGGAGGGCGTTGGAAAACAGAACAGATCAACAGGTATGCACTTAAGCTTCAGTGGAGTCCAACAAGACAATGGGTGGTAAACTGCCCCACCACATATTATATGACCTTGGCGAGTTGTATCCAAGTGCTTTGTTGTTATGTGGGAGTGCTGTCACTGTGGTGACCGAGCAGAAACAGCACCAGGACAGATGTCACACCATAGAGCAATTTGTCACATAGCAAATGTTTTTGCAAGCTGCCGTGCGCAATGCAAAAGCAGTGGAAAGAGTGCCTGAACTTTGCAGCAGTTATTGGCAGATATTTCTCAAGCAATACTGTAAATGAGGGCAGTTGCAACACCTAGCTTCTCACAACTGCAACACCCAGTCTGTTTACACCAACGCTGATGATGTGCATTACCTCTACATCATTGATTGTGTCTTCAACGAGCTAGCGTGGCAAGACATTCCTGCAGATTTTGCTATTGTGAGGAGGCCGCTCTTACATGCGCAGCAAGCAGCCTTCCATTTCTATTTCCGATTTGTAAAGCCAATTCAGCAGGTATTGTTGCCAGTATGCTTTGGACTGGCCCCTCTTGAAGCAAGCTCCAGCAGCTTGAGTTCTTTGCAGGCGTCAACATGGACGACCAAAAGATACAAATGTGTGTGTTTTGAGCACAGCGGCTGCTCTACTTTGAAAAGTGTCAAGCCTGGAGGAGGCAAACAATAGCACCTTGCTTCTCAAGCTGCACAGACTCTGCACTGATGCCCTGCTGGTATTCACTCCTGACTCTGCCTGTCAGTCACGTGAAGAAGCACAGTACTTTGCCGCTGTGGTAAAGATCGCTGCAATGCTGCTGGAGGTGCTAAATGCATATGCGAACTTGTCAAAGGACAGTGGTGTTCACAAGATGATCACTGGTGAGTTTGCTGGCATCATATATATTGTAAAACAAGTTGTTGCAAAGTGACAGCAGATGATGACGCAAAGCGTAAATCGCTGTAGCATGGCATGTGTCAGGAACCTGTCTTTATGTATTTTGGCACAGACTTTGTTTTTCATACATATGCGTTTGGTCACCACAGTATGCAAAGGAAATGTTTCTTGCATCCTGTTTTCACTGCAAGCACAGTAAGTATAGCACCTTGAGTATCAATGGCATGAGACATGAGATTGCTGACGACATCTTACAAGCACGTATGCAGCTGACTGAATTGGAATGACCATACTGTGGCTGTGTGCCATGATTGTGTCTGTGTACCATTAGTGTGATTGCGTGCCATTGTTGTAGTTGCATGCCATTACCGTGGTTGTGTTCCACTACTGTTTGGGAGCTGGGTACTTCCATTGTGTCTTGCGATTGATGTCTGTTTGGTACTAAACCTGTTACTGATTGCCAAACTCTGCAGGATGCTCATGGCTGAAGATGCACACCTAGATTGTGTCAAGCCAGGTGCCTGCCTTCCACACGACAGGGAAGACTGCGACGACGTGTGTTATGGTGTCGGTATTCATTATTACCATGAACATATATTGCAACATTGGTGACCAATCGATATTGCTGTGCTTGCAGAGAATGACATACCACAACACATACTGAGGTGTCAATCGACACCCCCCCTTTTGTTGGAAAACAACTCTACAGCTTTTCAGTAAGTGGAAGTGTTGCTTGACGACATGAAACAGGTTTGTTTGGCTGATGGTTCCTTTTGCTTGAGCAATTCTGATTACATACTTGCAAATGCTTATAGCTTCTGATGTGCATACTGAAACCAGCACAACTTTTGAATTTAGCCAATCACAACTTGGGTCAACAGCAACCAGTGCTAAGACTAGCTGTAGCTGTGCACATAGCAAGGACAGTTGCCCCCAGACATCCACAGAGTTTGAGTTTGCATCTTCAACTTTGACTGCCAGCTATCAGCACATACTGCACAGCACAGCTGCCATTTGGACTGGGTGGTAACTCTTTTCGCCTCCGTTTTCCCTTTTATGACAGCGTGTACCAGCATCTTATAGTGGCAATACTGCTGTTGCCAGATTAAATTAGCTAGTACACATGCACATTGCACACATGCCTTGCAGGAGATGACTTGCACGGGTACCCACTGAACCAGGTGCATGCAAGACTTGTCTTGCCTCTCTTGTACATGCATGAACTAAATCATACAGCTGAAACAGTCTCATGGTCAGGTTGCCAGACACTGATCATGGTAAATTGTTTCTTTGCTGTGCTCGTCACTCATGTTTCAATACAACGTGAGGTGCATCCGTCAGTAGGCCATAACAGAAGATGGCCTGACTATTTAAACTGGCAAGCCAAGCTTGCAAAAGGGCTATGGGGTGCACTGCATGGGGGCATTTCGGTAGCGCTTTCGATGCTGCCTGCAGCTGCATGAAAGCCTTGGTATATGTGCAGTTTGCGCACCTGGCACAGGCTGTTTTGGCCGCTGCATGTCGAAACATGGGAGATGGAACATGTCGACACATTGTGATCTGGAAAACATGACTACAATGTGTGTTTTGAAAGGACAGACGACCTCCGATACAGACAACATCACTGTCAACTCGCGACCAGAGCTTCTATATGCCGACCCATTGGTTACATAGTATGACGAGCATCACGAGTCCTGCAACTTTCGCGAGCTGAAGGCGGCGTTTGTGAAGCTGTGATGGCAAAGACACTGCACATGCCGTCTGCAGCTTCCCCCGGCTTGTCAAAGGCAGGATCTCAGCCTCCAGTACGTGAATCTGCTGGCATTCTACACAAGAACAGACAACGGTCTCTTGCCGACATCCCGGTGCCGCAAGGGTTGCATATATAGCAATGTCAACTTGTCTAGCTTTTCTCTGCTATACAGAAACCCAAAGTCGACAGGATCAGGGCAAAATGCATCGCCGTTTGCAGACTTCACGACCTTTGCACCGAAGACAAGGGCAAGGTGGCCAAGCTTTTACGTCAGGTCAGCAGCTGGATGTTGTTGTCTTGTACAGCTTTTCAAGGTAAGTGAAGCTAAGGTTCGTACAGGTGGTGGACCTTGAGACGGAGCTTACAAAGTGCAAGGCTCAGACCAAGAAGGTCTGCCCTCACCCCGTTCATCCCATATGCATTGGTGATTGTGCTGCGCAATCCAGATTGGTTGTGCAGCTTGCAAAACTTAACTTTCTTCAGTCAAGCAGCTGATCCAAGCACCGCCACTTCAGAAAGGCATCAGATGATGTTGATGATGTTGCGCTCAGCTTCTTGTAGACTCTGTAAGCAGCCTGCAGAGTTCATTGATGCATATGAGTTGCGCTCCCCAGGACGTGCGTATTGGGCATGCCTCCATTTAAGCTTTGCTTGCTGTGCAAGCCAGCCATTCATTGAGCATGCAGCTGTAACAAATGGCTTGCATGATGCATGTGCTGCAGGCAGCTACTCGTATTCATCTGCTGTGAATGCTGTGCTCAGGTGAGTGATGAGCTGCAGGAGACAAATCAGCATTTGCGTCACCGCAGTGATGACCTGGCGCATGAGAACAGCACGTAAGCTCAACTCTGCTTTGCCTCAGACTTCTGGGCATGAATGATAGCTGCTTTCAATGACCATAGCAGCCTATCTATCTTAAGTGCAACTTGCCCTGACTAGGACTGCAAGTACAAACAGTGATGCATAAAACACCCAGGTGTTGCAATTTTCATTGCATGTTTTGCACTGAGCCAAAGAGTTTGAACTAGCAGCTCTCAGATCAGCCCAACAAAACCAGTCCTGATGACATGCAGGCTCAAAGCCAAGCTTACCCATGCTTTTACGCTGCTGCGTGCCTACCAGCACAAGATCAGGATCATGGATGCAACGGGCGCAGCAATGCCTGACCCCCTGCAGCTTCCTCCTCAAGCATCAACTGCAGAGGCAAGCACCTATCAACAAGTCAGCTGCCAGAACTGTGGCCATGCTTCGATGGACTTGAATGCTGTCCCAGCAGTCAACAGGCCGCGCCTGCACGGTGATGAAACACAGCAACAATGCAAGCCGCGTTCCTTGCTGCTAAATGAGGCCAGGAAGTGTGGTGCAAGTTCTGCCAGGCAGAACCGGCCTGGGTCTGCTATCACAGCAGCAGATGGTGTCCAGTTGAGCCAGTCTTCTAGGTCGCAAGCACACCTAGCTGCATCAGGACAGTATGCCAGAAAAGAGCCTTTTGCTGAGTTGGCCACAGAGATGCTAGCTTGGCAACACGACGACAGTGGTGATCAGACGTCTCAGCAGACAGCCGAGGAAAGCGCTTGCAAGGTGCTGCGCTTTGACCCCAGCCTAGGCGCCGACGGGGCATTCTACTTTGTGAGTCCTGATGTAACTCAGCAGCAGAGCAACATACCAGCAGACAGGCAGCAACAGCCTCAAGATGCCAATGCTGCTGATGCTGGTCTGAGCCAAATGCAGGCAGCCAGCAATTCTGTGCCGAAGGATACAGCACAGCTAAGCATGCACAGACTTGAGGCTGACCAGCCAAGGCTTGCTTCACCTACAGGTGGTCCAGCACAGCCTGATGTTGCTTTGTGCAATGGAGAATCTGATCCAGTCTGCACGGCGCAACAGCAGTCACTGCAAGAAGAAGGTACACATGCTGGGCAGGCAGGTGCTCTTCAAGCTCAGCCTCTGTTCCCAGTAGAAGGTGGTGGCCAGGCAGGGGTCCTTTTGCGAGCAGCTGCGGCAGCAGCTGCTGGGTGTAGTCATGAGCTGGTTCTTGCAGCAGCAGGAAAAGCATCTCCTAACACAGACAGAGCAACAGCTGAAAGGTACACTCCATTTGCCCTGACACGCCTGCCATTAGGTAAAGTCCTTGGGGTCAATCAACCCCCTTGAACACTTGAAACGCATGCTCACAGCTGTGTGGCGCAACAGCTCTGCTTGCCTGTTTTGCTGACGTGTTGTCAAATATACTGGCCCAGTAACACCTCCCAGCAGAAATGGTTTTTATGCATCATGCAGGCTTGCATGCAGCTCAGCTGCCGCAGCTGAAACACCTGATGCTGATGCTTCTGCTTCTGCTGTGGCACGCACAAGCAAAGCAGATGAGGAAGCAAAGAGTGTACAGCCTGAAGCAGATGCAGTGGCAGGCAGTGCTCGGGAGGGGTTGCAAAGTTTGGCTGAGCTGGATAACCGCGCACAGACACCAGACGCATATCCAGATCCTGACGAAGATAGGTGAAGCTTTTACCATCTTCACTCACCCGTGTGACTGACCATGGTTTTCAATTGTGGTCATGCGTGAGCTCATCTTGCTGAGTCTGAATGCGCGCTGGTCCATGCAGCGTTTTTGCTCGTGTCTGAAAGCAACTCATGAGTTCCAGTCTAATTTGGCATGCAATGCCTGGGCTTGGCACACTCAGGCAGCAATTGCTCATACAACCAAAAACTTGCCATAACCACTGTCCTGATCAACTTTTCTAAGGTGTATGTCCACATAGCATACCTAGCTCTCACAACAATTGCTTTCAAACAAACCAGCAAAACCAATGGCAAACTTGTCATATTTGTGGTTTAGCACAAAAGCTTATGTTGCAGCGAATGTGATCTTGTGAGGTCAGAACACTGCCTTTTGAATTGTGTGCTTCAAGAGCTGTTGTTGAAGCACCTCACAATGTTTTGTATATATATCTATATAGCTATTCAGGGGTGATGAGGGGGGTCATAGTCTAGGGTTTGACAGCTCCCTCATGGATCTGGTGGCAGAGGTGGAGCAGATGGTGAATTGCAAGCAAGCCCATGGTGAGCACAGATCCAGCCTTGCATCACCCTTGCCAGGCAGCTGTACAGATCTGGCCTACAAAGTGGTCTCTGCTCAACGGTCTGGAGGACACCAGTACAGTGTGGCACATCAGGTGTGTGTTGCACTTTCACCAGGATATGACACCTTGCATTTGTGTTTGCTGTCAAATATTGTCAGTTTTTCGCACCGTTTTGCGTGAATCACTTGGGGCATGCAGTGAAGCTCTGCAAGCTGAAAGGCACACAGAATGACATTATCTTTGCTTGGATATTTGCAGACCCTAGAGTTTGAGGAGGACTTCGAAGAAAATGATGTCATATCTCTGATTTCTGACCAAGAGTATAGCATGTATTGACCATCAACTGTCGTACTCTATGCGTAGAGTGAATAGCCGGTTGTCACCTGCCTAGCTCCTGCATGCCTGTAGTTGTGCTGACCCATACACATGCCAGGCTTGGATTTGGGGGAATGGCAAGAAGTGAGTCGCAGTCACACTCTATTAGCCTGCAGGCTAAATCGGCAGCAAACCAACTATCTGACTTGCAAGGCTACAATTGGCTTCTAGTTCAATCATGTAGTATCAGTTCTGCAACTGGTGTTGAGTCATCCTGCTTTTGACGCGCCTAAAATGGGTTGTTCCTAGAAATGCTGCCGTTGTGGTCTGCCACGACATGCAGAAATCGCCGAAGCAGTTGGCAACACCCACCATTTTGACCGACATACCATCAGCGGGCTCTGTATGTCAGCAAGCCGTTGACAAGAGTCCGCACGCTCCGCGAGGCCTGGCATATGAGCTCGCCCGCTGCTTATTGCAAAGCTTAAGCTGCCTCAAGGCCTCCACAGGTGTGGAAAGGTAGCCCTTGATGGCGGTCAAGCAGCCAAATGCAGCTCTGCACGCTTGTACCATCCGTGCGGCTTCTCTGGAGTACAGGCACGAGGAAACAGAGGACGACGTTGTTCTCACAACATGTGAATCACTCAATTTCGGCGGCCAGGTTGAGCCAACTCAAGCGGAGCTCGACGAATACGATCTTGTTTTGGTACGCACACAAGCCTTACATCAACAGACATGCGCATGTCTTGCAGTGTCACGGGCGCTCTCCGACGTGCTACGCCAACACTTGGCGTTGACTGTCAGCATGGCCGTCTGTGGTACTGTACAATTCGCTTTTGCAACCCCTGCCGGATGTTTGTGCATACAGTCTGACTGGCTACGGCCACCTGACCAAGCGCTTTGCAAATAACTACTCATGGACGCCAAGCGACTTCTACCTGTCCGCAGCTTTCGCATCAGGATGTGGACGGTGTCACGGACAGGCTGGCAATGTCCAAAGCCTTCTTCTATAAGCAGCGCCTTGACAGTGAGTGCGTCAAAAGCGGGCTCAGCAACCTCTTGGCAGGCTATCCAGTCCTCGCAGGGCGGCTTGGGAAGCTAGCAGAGACAGGCCAAGCATGTGTGCATCTGACCAACAGTGGAGTGCCCTTTCGGGAGACACAACTTGCAGCAACAAGCAACTGCTTCAAGGCAGGGAAGCTTGATGTGCAACGCTGGTCGCACGCGGGGCTGCCTGTCTGGATTGAGGTAAGTCAGTGTGTACTTGGTGACTGAGTAACAGGCAACATCGCAGCAATTTCTACATTTGCATGCCTGTGCATGGCCACAATGTGTTCACATAGAAAGGCAATATTGGGCAGGTTGAATAGCCCTCTTATGGATGCATGTAGCAAACATAAACTTGCCAATGTGCAAGTGAAGTTTGTATGCAAAGCTGACACAGGTCTATGTTGTGATGCAGCCCATAGATTGCAACAAGCTGACACAAGGCAAGGAGGCTCTCATGAAGGTTACGCTTATCCAGCTGGCAGACAAAGCCAGCATTCTGTCAGTGACGTTGGCTCACTGCATAGCAGGTGGAAACACATTTGCGCATTATGCCCCGACTTCACATGCAACATTAGATAAGCTTGCACTTGCAGGTGACAGCTGCACTAGCTGTTGTTCATGACTAGGCTACAAGGGCTTCTCTATATTGAACGTCTAACAGCGTCATCTTTTCTTTTCGTTCTGCAAGGGCATGACAGCTATTGATCATGTTCATTGCATGTAATGGCTGTCTCTGTGACTTAATATGCATGCAGACTTGCTATGGTTGGAATGACCATGTGGTGAAATCTGAAACCTTTTACATAATGCAGATCTGCATGTACTCACACTTGGCCGCAAGTACGCATTCAAGCTGCCAGCCACGAGCAAGCTGCATCAGATTACAGGCTAAGCGAGACGACAACAGCATTGGCTTGCAGCTGTGGTTTACACAGCAGCTGTTGAACATCATACAAACCTGCACACACTGCTGAACTCGCCAGGTTGGTGACGCAGATGGCTCAGGCTTTACCAGACTGCTGCAGAGCTTGGCCCTGATGTGCAGCAACCAGCCAGGACTGCCTATGACATTTGGCGCTGCAAATCTCAACTCCCCTGAACTGATCATCAGCAAGGAGGCTTTTGCTGGTTGTGACAGTGTGACTCAGGTCTGCGCTCATACCTATGACCCATTGCCGCTCATTTGTGACATTGCAAGCTATGCTGGTACACTTACACGTTATCAGGCTCCAGGCTGTCGCATCAGGAGGCTCCTGTAGCGATTGCTGAAAGCCATAGACTTTTTCTTTTTCTACACATCATCAGCTGTGGAGGCAGGATGTCCTGCAAGGGAATGCTGTGTGCACTCAGGGGAGCATGTAAATTGCAAATTGCTCACATTGAATGCATTGTTTGGAGCTTGATTGTGCACACAAAAAGCGCGATATATGCATAATTTTTACTAAACAGATTGCAGTTTGCCTGGGTATGTACAGGAGCATTTGCACCAAGCCAGCCTGGTTTTTCAGCCCAAGACTGACCTGACCAGCAGGGTCAAGCTAGCAAGCCGGCTTCTGCCAGGGCTGTGCACTTCTATGGCAGGCAGCAAATGCAAGCAAGTACTATACTTACCAGCGATGGCTGTGCAGACCCTCAAGGTGCACAGGCAACCAGACTGTATATGTACATAAGCATGTTTTTCTTGCCTGAAGCTACACACTTGCTGCAAAATACATATGTTACTGTGCAAACCAAGTCAAATGTATGAGTGTCGTCAAGTAGAGTTCCACTGCCTTTGCATCTGCGCAACGTGTGATAATAGTTGCAGCATACGCTCACGCATGGTCGCTGGCCTGAAATGTGAAGTTTCCTTCTGTTTGGACAGACAGCCCCTTTGTGGAGCCTTGTGCAGCAATGGCATCAGTGCTTGACTGTGCAGCATAGAACAAGTACTGTCTTGCATTCTAGTATGAGATAGTCAACACGTTGTGCTTGGCATAACAGGCAAAGATGCAGCTGCTGATCCCCAGCCAGAAGCTGTCCACCAATGATGTGTTAAGCGCGGTGCTGTGGCATGTGGCGTGTGACATAAGGGGGCGGCCCAGACCCTACCAACCCAGTTGTGCGGGTCATGGCTGCTTAGCCTACCCCCTGAACCTTAGGAGCATGCATGTCCCTCAACAATACTGTGGTAATGCACTGCTGGTGAATCTCCTTGGAGGTACGACACTTTGCTTAGTTTCTTGGGCGTTTCAAGCTTTGCTGCAATTTGCAAACTTTTGGGCCCCAGCATTTGTAGTGTATTTGTGTTCGGACCCAGACAGCAGCCAGACCAATCCTACCTCTGGAAGCATATAAAGGGATGTAGCTGCCATTGGTATGACAACAAAGCAAGCAGTGACATTGTGCAGCCTTGGTGCAGTGCAGCTTGAATGCCATGTGCACCTTGGGTGCAGACAACACCGACTCAACAAGATGTACGCTCTGCCATTGCTGATTGATGGTCTTGTCATCAGCTTGACTCACCATCAGCAATAACAGCAGCAATGACAGGTCTGCAATGGGCGCAGGTGGGGATGTAGCAAGATCTGAAGCACCTGCAGCTCTGGCTGCTGCATGCTACAGCGGCTCCCATACCTCCAGCCCTCATGTCAATGCAGCTGGGTATGAGAAGGGCAATATGTGCTCAGGCAGTGAATGTGACCTGCAGCAGTTGACGTATTGTGCCAGTTGCATCTCCAGACACACTTGTGAAGCTAGGATGCCAGACACAGCCCATGAGGCCCTGGGGTTGGTGGGGGGGGCATCTGGGGGGTCAGCCCTAGCCAAGCGGCTGGGTCTGTGTGTGCTGGGTGTAGATGTGGACCTGTGGGTGTCAAATTGGAGTAACCTGTATCAGCTGGAGGGGATGCAGATTGGGGATGCCAAGCCATATCTGTTTCTGGGGCACAGCATTGGGCCACAGCTGGGCACCGCTGCAGTCATTTTGCAGCCTGACAAGAGCTGCTACCATGTGGATTGGTACATCCCAAGCAAGCTGTCAAAAAAGCTCATGCAGCACAAGTACTGGTCCTCTCTGCTGCAGGATTCTGCTTGGCTGTGACGCAAAATGCTGCAGCTAGCGGTTGTACAGGGGCTATACTGGTGTTGGGGTACCAATCATTTTGGCATCACCGGTGTTGACATTCTTAGTAAAGTCACCCAGTGCTACTTTATGTACTTTGAGTGTTGCCTATCAGCTTCGAAATCTTACGCAAACAATGTGTTGAGGCATGTGCAAATTTGCATTCAGGTAAATGGCAAGGCGTGTTTTTGAGTATTGATGCAAATTGACCCAAAAAATTGAAGCAAGTCCACACCAAATGCGCACATAAAAACGCTCAGTAAGTCTACCTGACATAATGTATTACCATGTGCCATAATGTGTCACAATGACCTGTAATGTAATCCTAAGGGACCTGAGTGGCCTCAGAGACATGCAAGCACATTCTGTTTTTTGTAATTTATGCAGGCGCTAGCTTCTTGCCTTACACGTGTCTTCAACATCTTTTATGCTCTTGACCATGCCAGCAGCTTCAGTCAAGTTGTGGTTGCCTTGCGACTGTATCAGAATGTTGTCCTCAATCCTAATACCGCCAAAGGGCCGGAAGCTGTCAATCACACTTTGATTGAGCAAACCCCTTTTCTGTGGATGTTCATATGCAGGCTGCAGCATGTGATCCACAAAGTACAGCCCTGGTTCACATGTCACCACATGTCCAGCCTGCAGCTGTTCAGGGACAGGACCGCTGGGACTGACATCATGCACATCCATCCCCAAAAAGTGACCCAAGCCATGTGGCTGAAATAGCTTGTCTATGTCGTTGTCAAGAAGAGCTTCCACGCTGCCTTTGGCTAACCCCAAATCCAAGAGCAACTGACAGTACAGCTGTCTGCTTGGTCTGATCACTTCTTCTTTCCAGCCTTTGCCCTTCTGATACAGGCTGATGGCATGCTCCTGCACCACACATTACTTCACTGAAATGTGAAGAGAATCTAGACATTAATCACAATGAGGAGAACTGTGATGATGAAGATAACCTGGAGCCTAATCACAATACTAATCAGGTTGCTGTGATTGTGCGAGGGGCTGTACAGCTTGCTGGTGCGCCCTTGCACCTGGTCATGCACAACAGTGCAGCTACATGTGAATGTACACAGATAGTTGTCAGAAACAAGTCCTGAAGCAAGATGATTTGAGTTTACTGGTGCAGAGAAGGTAAGGCAGCATACAATCGGCCTTTGTGCTTGCCACAACTACAGGCATTCAGAGTAAACAGTCAACAATTGGCCCAGACCCGACTTCTGTCTTTCGTTCAACAGATCAAATGGCCGCGGCAACTTAAAGTGCTGCACAGCAGGCACGCAGGTTTGGAGGTGCACCTGCACTTGGAGGACTGCTGAATATAGGTCACGCTGAGCTGCAGTGAATTTGCCGCTCACAGGGAATGTGCGACTGATGTCTGCTGTGAAACACCTGCATGGGCAGCACTGGGCTTGCTCTGCACAGACAATCAGCCGACAGACTCCAAGCTGACTATCAAGGGCAAACATGTAACTTGTCAGGGTCAGGTCGAGCATTGGACTGAAAACCTCAGGACAGGTAGTTGAACAATATGGCGTAATGAAGAGATGACACAGGCGAATGTATGCTGTGTCTGCTTGCTGACAAGACATGACCAGGCAGGTGCATTGCAGCATTTGGGGTGTGTTGTTAACAGGAAGAACTGAGGCAATAACAAAACAAGCATGGCTCTCTGGGCTGCGGTCCTGAACTTGCACTGCACCATCTTCAACATATAACACACGTAAAACAAGCAACTGTATAACAAAGACCACGGGCACTAATGCATACAATACGTTTACAAACACCAGCTTTGTCTATGGAAGCTACCTGTACTCAGCACCTGCATCTACTAGTACTAGTTCATCTTTGCCTACAAGTGCATTGTTTTGGTCATAATGCAGAGTTGCGGCATTTCTGCCAGCAGCCACAATGGAGGGGTAGCCAGTATGCCTCAACCCACCCCCCAGGGTCACCCGAAGGAACTCAGCCTCTAGTTCATACTCATGCATGCCTGCTTGGCAACCTCTGCATAGTGAGTGAGTGAGTGAGTGAGTGAGTGAGTGAGTGAGTGAGTGAGTGAGTGAGTGAGTGAGTGAGTGAGTGAGTGAGTGAGTGAGTGAGTGAGTGAGTGGACAAAAAAAGGGAGGGAGCGGGCAAGCGAGTGAGCGAGTGGGTGGGTGGGCGGGCGGGCACGTGCATAAATGAAAACGTTGAAAACTCACCTCCACATGGCCATATGCGCTTGTGCAGATACTGCAGATGCATGGCGCAAGCAAGCCACATCTGCATCTGTCTTGACAGCTCTGCTGGCTGAGACTGCATCCTCCAACTCATTGCTTTTGGAAGAGTGCAAGCCAGCGGAAACGCCATGCTTTCCTGTGAGCTCTTGTAACTTCTGTGCATCTTCTGGCAGGGTGTATATGCTCAAGCCATTGTGATTAGACGCCATGAGTGTGTCAAAGTCCTCTATGTATGCGCATGCATCTGCACCATATTCCTCTGCGAGATTTTCCAGGCTGGGCTGTGCACCCATCCAAACCACAAGCTGAGGATCAAGCTTGGGTGCTAGCAGAGTGAAATGCCCTGTCTCGCTGTTGATAGCACAGGCAAAGCCTGGCCGTTGAATGCCTGTTAGGTAGGCAAAGTTGCTGTCCTGCCTGAAGGGCTGCATGACATCACTATTTCTTGCCGTTTCTTTTTTACCCTGCAAATGACAGACAGACAGCATCAATAGCATGCAGCAAAAAGCATCTGTGTGAAGAATCTGGAAACAGGGTGCCTGACCTTCTGACAGCTACCTGAACGACTATGACACCAGGCGGCTGAAACCTTGCAAGCACATGCTTTCGATGCTCTGCAGCTTGTTGTTTGACAGATGGAATTCGGTCGGCTGTGTCCTGAGGAGCTGCAGCTCTGGTTAAGGCCCTGCCTCGAGGGTTTCTATGCCGACTTGAATCAAAACGCGTGCACAGAAAACTTCTTAAAGGGTTCGTGGGTCTTGCCTTGAGGCAGTGTTGGCTTACGCAGGTGCACGCAGGCCAAGTCAACAGACCACACGGACGCATGCCAACAGCAAGCTGAGTTTAGGGAAAGACGGTGCACGTAGCAGCTCGTCCAGCACTTCAGCCTGCAGAACTGCTTCCGGCAGCTCCTCCGGAAGAGATCGGAATACAAATACAGCGATCGATGCTGCAGATCAGCCTAGCAAAGCAGTCACATGGGTTGAGTCATATGAGTAAGGATATTAAACATGCCCGGGCACTGCAGATCACAGCAGGTCTTCAGCGACAACGGTCGGCTGACCAAACACGTACGTTTTCGCTTGGAATCTAGAGCTCAGACGTACAGCACATCCTCGATAAAAGTGTGACTGCAAGGTGCGCTTGCGTCGTTGACAAGCAAGATGTCGGGTCCACTATTTTTGGGGCTCGATGTGGGAACTCAGGGTTGCAAGGCTATTGTCTACAATGCAAAGGAGAACAAGGTCGTCTCAAGGGGTGCGTACAATTACGAAATCTTGAAAAGCGACGTGCCTGGGCGTGCAGAACAACATCCGTCACTATGGATTCAGGTAGTCAATAGGGTTGACTACTTCTGTCAGTTGTGCCGACATAACTTTTCTCGATCATTTCATGCTCCCGAGTATGCCACTCATACCGGGAGTTTTATATCTCAGGGAGGCGTAGCAGCCCTGAACGAAGCGCTAAGCTCGGTAGACCGCAAATCAGTCAAAGCACTGAGCATCAGTGGCCAGCAACATGGCTTCGTGCCCGTTGACAAGTCAGGAGAGGTGTGTATCTGGTTGCTGGTTTTCATTGACCGCCACACAGGCATTGTGATGCCTGCTTGTTGTGCGAACAGGTGTGCAACAGCTGTCTTATCCAAATTCCTGCCTGTTCAATGAAGGAAGTGGCATGCATAGCATACCTGCCTACCTGTAGGTCAATAACACAAGTTGATTGCTACGTGTAAGCACGAAAGGATAGTCAAATCAGCTCAAGCAGGCCTGTTCACACTCAAGTTATATAAGTTGTGTCAACACTCATTCCGTTCTTTAGGTCATCAGAAACGCAAAGCTCTGGTGTGATGTCGAGTCAGTGGAAGAGGCCAAGCAGCTATCTAAGGAATGGGACTGGACTCTGGTTCCTGGATTCACAGCATCCAAGATTTTGTGGCTGAAAAACAATGAGCCTGAAAACTTCAGCAAGTTGGCCAAAGTGTTGTTGCCTCATGACTACTTCAACTATTTTCTGACTGGGAGGTACTGCATGGAGGTAAGTGTATCATACAGTGCTCGGCATCCATTTGCGTGTTGACCCTTGTTGGACAATGAGTGAGCATCTACAGCCATAAGCAGCACATTATACCAAGTCTGCAGAATATGGCATTGACACACTGCATTGCTCTCATATGCTGGCCAGCCATCAACATCTGGCCAGCAGTGTCTGGTCAAATCCGGTCAGCACATCAGTTGACAATGCATCCCATAGCATATGCTTGGGAAATACAATACAAAGCATATGCTAAGGGATACAACAAATTTGCTTGTCAAGACTAAAGTCTGTCTGACGGATGTGTCAGACATCAAGGACCAAGAAGGTCAGTTCCCGAAAAGACAGTTCAAAGATCATGGATCTGTCTTTTTGTAATATGGTTCCTGCTTTTGCACTGTAGGCAGGAGATGCAAGTGGAACTGGCCTGTTTGACACCGCCAACCGCACCTATGACTCAAAGCGGCTAGGGTCCATTGACAGCGGTCTTGAAGACAAGTTTCCTCAGCTCATTGGACCCAATGAGGTGCGTTCAGCATCCAAGCAGGAGGAAGTGCTAGCTGCTGATTTGGTGCAGATCATGCTGTTGATACCAATTTTGTTTATCTCTCATTTGAACTGGCTGGGGTCACTGGGTGCTGCTGAGTTGGGACAGGTGGCTGTGACACCCTGGTGCCAGTCATTTAGCCCTGCTGGTTGTGAGGCTGTCTCATATCACCCAGCCCAATCTGAGCTGTGTCCCAGTGACCAAGCCAGTGCAGAGGCTTCCCTAAATCAAGCAGTTCTGCAGGAATCTGCTGCTCAATTGCCCAACTTTGCGCGTCTAACAACATCAGGGCGTCACACTGTATCTCACAACGTTGCTGCAACGCCTGCACATTGACAGCTTGCTGTCCCACCAGAAGCAGTTTGCACACAAGTTCTGGTTGGATAGCACTTGCCTAATGTCACCTTCAGAACCAAAGCGGGTGATTTACATCAGACTTGCAATTGTTGTTACTATGGTGCAGGTCGTAGGTACTATCAGGTCAGAAGTAGCTCAAGAGCTTGGCCTGTCATCAGATGTGCAAGTAGCCCCAGGCAGCGGGGACAACCAGATGAGTGCCCTAGGAGCAGGGGCAGTTCATGAGGGCACTTGGGTGATGTCCCTGGGCACTTCTGGCACCCTGTTTGGGCTGTCAACCAAGCCTGTGCTGGACCCCTCCGGGGCTGTCAGCCCCTTCTGTGATGCCACTGGCTCTTGGCTGCCACTGCTGTGCACCATGAACTGCACTACTGTCACTGAAGAGGTGAGACCCTTTGGAAATACATTGAAACCGGTGTGATGCCACCCCCCCGCTCTCCCTCAACCACCCCCACCCCACTGGGGCTGTCAGCGTCTTCTGTGATGTCATCAGCTCATGGCTGTCATTGCTGTGTGCACTATAGCACAGTCACTGAAGAGGTGAGACCTGTTGTTCAGTCACTCTTGTGTACATGATTGAGGCTTTGTATGAATCTCCCCCCAATGCAGTTAGTCCTTCTTCTTATGCTGTTTGCTCAGGCTGGCCTCTGCTGCGCCTTGTCGACTGCAACGTAGTCCAACAGGCTTTCTGTGCTCCGCTTTTGGTTCCATGACTGGCATTGGTGAGCATGATGTGCATGGGTCGCACGTGACACAGCTGGCACAGCAGTTACCCCTTTTTTCCTCTCACATGCCTGTCACCAATTTAGCATGCCTGTCTGTAGGTACGCAAATCTTTTGGGTTAGACCATGAGACCATCACACAGCTGGCAGAGAAGGAGCCAGCAGGCTCCAGTGGTGTCAACTTCCTGCCCTACATCACAGGGGAGCGCACCCCCAATTGGCCGCACTCCTCAGGGGTGCTCACAGGCCTAAGGCCTGGCAGCATGCGCCCTGGCCTGCTGTACAGAGCAGCCATGGAGGGAGCCACATTCTCCCTTCTGGCAGGTCAGCAATGGGCGGTCATACCTGCGTGAAGGGAAACACTGCATACTGTGTGGGCAGAGCTGCTCTGATCACAGCACCCATGTGCAATTGACAGCTCAGGAGGTTGGTAAGCCGGAGATCCGAAGTGTAAGCAGCGCTGGGTACAGTTTGAGCAACGCTGCTTTGGGCATGGCAGCATGTTTCTGAGCTTGCAGCTATGCAGAGTGATGCTTGCTGTGCTGACATGCGAGCAATGAGATGCAACTGATCTGGACTTAGCATCAACTGACGCTCTGTTTGGTTCGTCAGTGGAATTCCATGGTGAAGGCAGCACCTCATGTGGCAGTACAACCTGCCTTCTTGGCGGCGGCTGATGATGTATGTGCAGCATAACATACTTGATAAGCGCAACTTAGAAGTTCTTGAACGGTGGGCCTGTATAGTCACAGTGCTTTGTGACACCATAAACAGCAGTGCTGGTATAGCTTTCATGCCACTGCCAGCATAGCCTATGAGCTCACCAAGCTGGCGACTGGTTGGCATGGATTTGTGCTGATGTCATCCCTCCTTAAAGAGATGTGGCCATGCAGGAGAAGCAACTCAGCAAGATTCGTAATCAATTTCATGCAAGCAAGATTACTACACTGCCACTGCAAGCCTAAACACCTTGGATTCTGCAGGGCTGAAGAAGATGGAAAGTTACGGAGTGAAAGCGACAGAGATTAGAGTGGTTGGTGGTGGCTCCAAGAACCGGCTGTGGCGGCGCATCATTGCTGACAGCTTCCAGTTGCCGTTGAGATTCCCCACAGAGCCTGAGTCAGCAGCCCTAGGGGCTGCCCTTCAAGCTGCTGCTGTGCATGCTGGAGTTGCCACACCAGAGTTCATTGACAGCCACTCACCTCCTCTTGCTGACTTGGTAAGCTCAATCGTGGAGACTGTCCTGCTGTGCATGCTGTGAGCGTTGAGAAGGGTACTAACCCCAAGTGCGTAGACAGGCAATGCACTACACTTGCTGACTTGGAGAGGTCAAAGTCAGCTTTGCTATGCTGTGAATGCACATGCAGGTTTGGTGGATACCTGCTTGGCTGTGCTTGATGCGTGATAAGAATGCGTAGCTGCCTGTGTGCGCTGAAGTTGCGTTGATTGACAACTGCTTGTGATTACGTTTGCAGGTCGTTGAACCGGATGCAAGCAAGAAGGACGTGTACGAAGCAGCATTCCAACGTCACTATCAGATAGGAAAGCAGATCTTTGAGCCTTGAGAATCATATTGAATATCAGGGTTTAGATTCAGTATTATTTATTGTTGCGATTCGGACCTCAAGCCTTGTCTACTTTATTGCCTCTTGAGACGTATTCCATCTGAGCTACACACAGTGCTAGCCTTTTTATATGCATTACAATGCGAAAGGAGCAACTGCTGCCAGCGGGTCTGCTGCAATAGTGAATTGGTTCAAACTTGCACATCACGTCTTTTGAACAAGTGTAACGCACACAACAAATTGTAGGGCATACTATAGCATCGTGCTAATGGCACTTTTGGCAGTGCAAGCCTGGTATGCATGCAGAGCCACAATTGCACAGCATCTTGGCAATGGTTGTCGGTATTCTGGTGGTATATCTGCAGAGGCTATTTGTGCGATGATGCCATTCTTTGTGGTTCTTTTTAGGGAGCATATCTGCATTTTGTGGGGATCTGTGTGAAAGGGCAGAATGTGGGTTTGGATGTGGCGGTTGGTCACCCCTCATGCACAACATCAGGCTTTGTCATGCCAAATGCAGAAGGAGTCCAATGCTTCATTCCCTGGATGTATCTTCAAATCCCTGTGTGTTCCATTTGATGCCTCGCAATGCACCAGCTAGCAGCAAGTTTTTGTGACAACACATGTGTTAAGCCTTGTTGCTTAGCTCCAAGGGCTGCCCTTGCACAGAGCAGGATGTGTGTGCGTCAGACAACCTGAGATATTTCAGTGATGTTAACTCGACCCACGTCGCTGCCACTGGTTCTGGCCCCATGGAGGTATGTTCATTTCCTCATTATGCACCATCATCACTACCTTAGTCATCACGTTGGTCATTGCATGGTTGCCACCATCCTGATTGTCTCCTGCATTGAACAGCAGCAAAACCTGCTTCTGAGGAGGCAATGGGCGCCATTTCCCTGGCCGCTGGTCCCTGTTGTCAGCAGGTCCATCCCTTGTGGGCTGGGGTTTGGCTGACCCTGAACCCCTTGCTCAAGTCTTGAGCTTGTGGAGCTTATCCTCATCAGAGTACAGATGCTTGCCAGTGACTGGGTTGCGGTCAGGGTAGCAGCTGTGCAGAGGCAGTCCTGATAACTTGTCCCAATACTCAGCACAACTACTAATCAGGCAGCAAATCCACAAACAATGCAACCTCTGTTGCTGTTTGAACAGGCCTTGTACAGCAAGCTTTCTGTGGTTTCCAGCAACTCTTTGAACACATGCTGGTCCACAACCTTTCTTATGTTCCACGTTGTGCATCTTGGCAGCTCCTGGCAGTTGATCAGTAGGCAGCCTTTCACCGCCAGCCAGCAGGCTTGCCACAGACCCAAAAATATCAGCAGCTGGTGATGCATGGTGAAGTCTTGTGCTGCCTACAACCACATGCCTACTGCTGCAAAAATTATAAATGATGGCATCAGACTCTGCCCCACTACAGTGGCATTTGATGGCTGCTGCCGCTCATCAAAAGTCACTGGCTGCTGTCACCTGGCAGACATGCTGCCAGCTTGCTGTCTAGATGGTCCAGCTGCAGATCACAATCAACAATCCTTTCAGCATCATGTCAGCTTGGGTTCAAGCAGTAGCGCCACAGCTAGTGCTGAATGCATTGAATGTGACAATACTGCCTTGCATCAGATGATCAATTTTTGATCAGAAGCTTCAAATTCAATATTGTATAGTGGTATCAGAGTCTAACCTGTTGGCCCCACTGGGCTGGCATTTGAGACATGGCTTGAGGCATTGTACAACACATGTGATAACAACACGCTGCAATCTCAACTAAATCACATCAGACTGAGGGTTGGCTACACATTGAACTGGATGCTGTGCATGCATTGAGTTGCATGCTACCTGTGAACTGCATTGGAAAATACACCAAGCTGTGTTCTGTTGAGGGGCGGGCATGATTCTCAGCCAAAGCTTGATGTGCATGCATGCAAGAGTATGCACCAATTGAAGAGGCAGTCAAATGCCTGAACTGGCTTGCGGGGTGGCCTTGAGGTATGTGTCCATGTGTAAGTTGGCAGCAGCATACTATATTCTATGCTTGTCCCCCAAAATTGTGCCTTGCCTGACAACTCCTGCCAGTGACCTCTGTCAAAACGTTAATCTTGCTGCATCGCCTTTTTGCCAAAAAATCTTCCTGCCTAACAGTGTCCTACCTTCAACCTTCCTGCTTGGCAGCGTCTGCTTGGCAGGATCTCTTGCGTGCAGCAAGAGCTGCAGCAGAACCCTTGCAGACAAGTCCCTCATGATGATGACAGGATTTGCTTTTGCTGGTACATTTGCTGCTAATTGTGACAACTGTTGCAGCCTAACCACATCACCTTGCATGCAGACTTTGCCATCTCCCGGATCAACTTGACTGAGTTTGGAATAATGATAACAGATCCAGGTGAGGCTAGCTTGTATTCCAACACTGGAGGTCCTTTAATCGCTGCCGTCATGGCGTCCTGGATTTTTGTCACACCCATTTCTTTAGGCAAGAACATGCAGAACGTGAAGTTTAAATGGTGCTGGCACATCACTCCAACTCCAGCTCAGGAAGCAAGCACTTTGCGCATGCTTTAATCCAATGCTATCACACAGTGCTATGTTGTGGCAGCTGAGTGACGCTTGAGATATGGTAGCAAACTCAGGCCAGCTCATGGCAACAAGCAGAGTGCCAGTAAAGTCATGACTGCCAGCTTGAGCCTCAGCGCACTCATCCATGCTGTGCTTGCAGCTGATGCTATTACACCATCATCTCTCAGTCATTGCTCACAGTGCACTTGACATGCAGAGTATGGCTACTTCCAATCATCCAGCAATCTTTGTTGGTCCAGCTGAACCTGCAGGATGGAGGCTCACACCAAATGGGCATGATGCAGGTACTCACGCTGCTGCAGTCATGGACTGGTTTGAATCTCCCTTGTTGTCCCCATCTCACTCCCCGCAAAGCACCCCCTCACGCTCTACCACTCCCCCCCCCAACAAGCG